>ERZ791743.94-NODE-94-length-93074-cov-4.525334_pt1 | contig 93074 bp, 87 predicted proteins | sample MGYA00509952_ERZ791743 | MGnify/ENA primary metagenome ERZ791743 (study PRJEB30046, sample SAMN00792040) | human gut metagenome | study: EMG produced TPA metagenomics assembly of the A metagenome-wide association study of gut microbiota in type 2...
CAGAAGGAGGTATAACCTCGGAAGAAACATTGCAAAATATATTTCAAAACTTTTGCATCGGCAAATGACCCCTTATAAACAACTCTGAACAACTTGGAGTAATTTGAACTAAGTCCCTCTAAATGAGGGACTTTTTGTATTTTAACACTTCAAGTTGCATATTTGTTAGTTACAGTTTTTCCAGTTATTTTTGCACCGTATTTCTACCGCGAGTGTAAAACAGAAAGTCGGTTTCACACCAAAATGACATCATAGGCACAACCTTGGGACACCATGGGAAAATGCCAAAATGACATTGAGGATACAAGCTGGGACACCATGGGACGTGGTGGGACACTGTGGGACACTTTAGCAAGCGAAAATTCACTAACGAATGCAACTTTTATGGAGATTCAGAAACGCTGTAAGTATTGTGGAAAATCCTTTATTGCACATAAGATGACCACTATATATTGCTCACCTTCGTGCAATAACAAGGACTACAAGAGAGCAATCCGGCAAAAGCAGATTGCTGACTATTGCGAGGCACATCCAGAAGACAAGGAAGATACCCCCAAGGACGTGCTTCATGGAAAGGCATTCCTAACACCAAGGGAAGCTGCAAAATTATTAGGCATTGGTAAGTCCTCTGTTTATAGGGAACTCGCCAGTGGCTTGATTAAGGCTGTTCAGATGAAGGGAAAGACCCTTATCCGCCGTGCTGACATTGAACGATTGTTTGACAATCCTCCAGCTTATCAGTCCCATTCGGAGAAGAAGCAGGAGAAGCGCGAATACTACACTTTCAGGCAAATCATGGAGAAGTTCAAATGCTCAAAGAAGGCTATTATGACCAGAGTTGAAAAATACAATATCCCCAAAGTTTACCAAGGTCGCAACTGCTTCTTTGACCGTGCTCTGGTTGATGTCCATTTTGCTCAACTTATTGCGGATATTGACTTACGTGACTATTATACTATTCCGCAACTGGAGGAGAAATACAAGATGAGCCATGCAGCTGTATTATCATTTGTGACCAGAAACAAGATACCACGTATTACACAAGGAAGAACTGTCTATTACTCCAGGGCACATATTGATACGCTGAAAGGTGAGCGTGAATCCATCGATCCGAACTATTACACATACGCAGAAGTCATGGAGAAGTACCATTTCTCAAAAGATCAGATCTCTTACTACGTCCATAACTATGAAATAGACAATCATAAACAGGGACGTTTTACTGTCATCAACAGAAAGGAGTTTGACCGCATTATCAAAGAGCGCATGGAAACAAATTCTCTGGAGAAAGAAAAAGAGCGGAGAGCAAAACTGCCGAAACTCAATGCTATTCCAGATGGTTATATTTCTGTTGCTCAAATAGCAGAAAAATATGGAGTCACGCCCAAACATGTCCAGGCTAAGACTCGTGAAGCAAAAACGCCAAAGCTTGTTATAAAGCATTTGAACTACTATAACGAGGCTGCTATTGAGCAGCTATTCAACAGAGACCCGGAGAAGTTTGAAGTTCCTAAGGACTATATCACGGCACAGGAGATTGCCAAACGCTTCAAGGTCACGGTTCATCACGTTCATGGGCGAACAAGAGAGGCCAACATTCCAAAGATAACGGTGAAGCATGTCAACTTCTATGAACTGAAAGCCGTTGAAGCTCTGTTTGCCCAAAATGAGGCAAGCGAAGAACTGCAAAAGAACGAAAGTGCAGAATGGCTATCTGGCACAGATGTAGAAGAAATGCTTGGTATTACAACTTGTGCAAGAAGGTCATTCGTATCAAGGCATAAGATTCCATCCAAGAAAGAACATGGTATAGCCTATTATCTCAGGTCTGCCATTGAAGACGTAAACAATACCTTGGCTAAATACAGCGACCAATACTATACTGTAGAACAGATATGTGAGAAGTTCAACATGGACAGGGACAAGGTTTACGGGATGCTAAGATACAGCAATGTAAGAAAAGTCCATGAAGGAAGGTTCGCCTTGTTCCTCAAAGAGGATATCATAAAAACGATCCATGAGCGACAATTCACATAAGATTTCCAATTATTCAGACTTATTCAGCCCTTATCATGAATTATAGAGGAATGAAAGCTATCAGTATCAAATAAGTAATGACATTTGCAACCAAATTAAATTATAAAGACTATGCAGTATTGTAAGACAGTAACACTTAGGACACGCCACATTAAAAATGGGATGCTGTCATTCTATCTGGATTACTATCCAGGCTATCGGGACATCGTTACGATGAAAACCACTCGACACGAATCGTTAGGAATCTACATCTATGCAGACCCTCAGAACAAACGAGAAAAGGAGTTCAACGAGATCATGACTGAAAAGGCTGAAGCCATTCGATGCCGTAGGTTTGAGAGCGTTGTCAACGAAAGGTACGACTTCTTTGACAAATCTAAGATGCATGGTGATTTCCTTGATTATTTCAACAGAGTACTTCAGGGGAAAGATCCCAAATGGAAGTTTGTTTATGAGCACTTCAAATTCTTTGTCGGTGGCAAATGTCGATGCGAAGAGGTGGACATCGACCTTTGCAACAACTTCCGTAAATACCTTCTAACCGCCAAGAATCTAAGAAACGGAAAACCTATGTTCATTAACTCTGTTGCTGGATATTGGTCAACCTTCAGAGGATTTATCAATATTGCATACAGGGACAAAATGATTCGTACCAATCCGAACGACTTCCTCGAAAAAATTCCAACAGTCCCTGTTAATAAGGAAAGTCTGACACTGGCCGAGCTTCAAAAGCTCTACAAAACTCCATGCGAAATAGATGTCCTTAAAAGAGCCTCTATTTTTGCTTGTCTAACAGGAATGCGTCGAAGTGATATTATAAACCTAACCTGGGGGAATATCAAATCTTATTCAGATGGTGGTAAATATGTGGAATTTTACGCTCAAAAGACAAAGGCGCGAAATATCATCCCTATCAGCGAGGAAGCATACAAGCTGATTTCTCAGAACAGAAAAAGTATCAACGGCAAGGTATTTGAGGGGTTCGAGATTATCATGGCACAAAAGCCCTTAAAAGCCTGGCTAAAAAAAGCGGGTATCAAGAAACGCATCACATTCCACTCTTTCCGGCACACATTCGCCTCATTGCAAGTTGAACTTGGAACAGATCTCTATACTGTCATGCAGCTGTTGGCTCATAAGAGTGTGACAACGACACAAATATATGCTTGTCATGCCGACCCGAAAAGGAGAGAAACGGCAACAAGAATCTCATCTAAGGTACTTGGCAAAGAGAAGAAAGCCAAATAATGCTCTATATATTGAGCAAACAAACAATTATTGCAACAAATCCTGCCAGCATGAATGAGCTAAGACAAGAAATACATTAAAAATGCCCAAAATATCGTAGTATAAAGAGATTATCTTTCAGCAATTCAAAAATTCTCCTTAACTTTGCAGTCCGAAAACTCAATTAAATCAGAGTAAGTATGACTAACAAAATTAAGGAGAATATTATAATATTTTGGGGAGGACTGGCAATCTGTCTATATATTGCAAACTCCTTTGAATGGATTGATATAAGCCAGTGGCTCCAACAAGTCATCAATTATGAATGCAACTTAGAGGAGGTCACAAGAAAGTTTATTCCTATATTATTAACCTTTTTAATCCTTATTGGAATCGCTAAAATCATCATTGTTAGCTTTCAGTTGGGACAACTATCCATACCATCAGCACGATACAGCGGAAGGCAGGAGGTAAAACTGCTTCCGTCGTTACCCCTTGATGAGCAGCCTTGCTCAGAGGCACACAAAGATAATTTTACCTCTTTGAGAATACCAACGACCAATGAAAGGATGCAGCACATACGCGACAGACATCTGCAAGAGCAGATAGCCTTACGTCAACAAATCATGAATAGCATTCACGATTATCTTTACCATATTCTACCACCCTATATGAAGGACGAGGATATTGAAACCCTTTTCCATAACGTGAATCTATGGCAGTATTCCCAAGAGACTCCCCTATCACCAACCCTGACGAACGGAAAACTTTCTACGTTGGACCTGCGGCATCTTGTCTGGAATGTCGGAGAGCGTCTGAAATGGGCAGGTGAAAAACGAGCACTTTTCATCAAGCAGTCTTTCCCAAACGAGTTTAGAGACTCTGACATCTCTTCCATTCGCAGAAACCTCCGACAGCAAGGAGATTGTATCATTAAGATTGATGTTCCAGATAAACACGATTATCAGTTCCACCAATTTGAGGTATAATCTCGCTTATTATGACTTATTCCAAACTTAACTCGGAATGACGAAATACAGCGTTGAATCAGTCTGTTCCTTTGCACTCAAATTACAAATAGTTTGAGATCATGCAAGAAACATTGACATTCAATGACCTCCCAGAGGTCGTTTCCCAGGTTCTTTCCAAAGTGGAGAGACTGGAAAGAGTACTTGACATCATTAAAGATGAAGTGTGCAAGAAGTCTTCACCATCAGCAGAACACACGCCCATGACCATTGACGAGGCATGTGACTTCCTAAAGATGAAGAAATCCACGATGTATTACCATATTGAGCGCGACAACATTCCTGCCACCAAACGAGGAAAGAACTACATTCTTTTCAAAGACGAGCTTGTTGGCTGGCTGGAGTCTGGTCGTAAATCTCCCGTCGCATTATCGCCGGAAGAAATGAACGCTCAAAAGCTGTCATCCATCAAACGCAAACCGCGTAGGTTCGGAAATTGATGAACCAATGGTATTATCACGTTCCTCATTCTCATGACTGACCAATGCCATATGACAGTCATCGGGAGGCTCTGTGATGTATGTACGGGAGAAGGCAAGTCTATTCAGACACACCTTCTCCTTTTCCGTACATATACCACGGAGCCTCTAATCCAATGACATTCAAATGTCAACACAACAAATGTTGCTTTGTCAGTCAGGATGCGTCACGGCAGTACCAATGACAACATCATTTCCTACCCAATCATAAAACAAAAATAATCTTTAGTATAAGAATGCCATTTTTTCTTGTAGCGATGTAGCGAAGCAGTTGAAAACAGCAAATTTACATTGAGCATCAACACTTTATATTTCGCTACAGCTCGTGTATCTCGCTATTTTTCGCTACAAGGTTGACAACTAAAAACAGGAATCGCTACCAAGCGACCCCTGCTCCTGTTTAACTTAAATTGTAGTCGTATGAAAAATGAAAAAATCAGTTTGTATTCCTTGTATTACTCATGTTACTGGCATTACTGATATTGCTCCATTCAAAGCATCTTCTTGAATTCGTTGCATTTTGGACACACCCAATACTGCTGCTTCGTCTTCTTGCTATAGACCTGGCACAATGGCACACCACATTGAGGACAAAGCTTTACCACTGGCTTCTTTCTGCTATCAGCATAAAAGACAGTCTTTCCAGTTGTCGGATGCACGCAAGACTTCTCCTCACAGACCCAGAAATGCTTTTTAGTCTTGGGAGAATACTTCCGTGCCAACGTCTTACGACGGCAAACAGGACATTCCTCATGAGGAACTTCCTGATCATCCTTACCAACAACGGCTGCTGAAGCCACATAATGAGACGAGCCTTCAGCAAAAGCGATATTCTCCAGAACCATCTTCTGGGTTTCTTCAAGAAAAACGCCCAACCCCATCTTTCCCTCCGCAATAGCAGATAGATTATATTCCATAACAGCAGTCAAGTCGGGCTTGGTCAACGACTCATGAATGCCATCTATCATGGCTGTGCCAAACGCAGTTGGAACAAGTTCCTTACCCTTTTTCTGAATGCAGGGAAGAATATCAGACTTACCAGACTTTGTGGCGAGCAAATCTGCAATGATACTGTCGCGAGTGGCAGGGGTACCAATACCCTTACATTCCTTCAGTTTCTCCTTGTTTGGATTATCTGGACTGACGAAACGCCAGATGTTGGTCATGGCTGCCAGCAACGAACCTTCCGTGAAACGCTTTGGCGGGGTTGTCTTCTTTGTGTCCATAATATATATAGGTATAGGGATTATATCACCTGTAGCCAACGTTGGCACTTCCTTTACCTCATCGTCTTTGTCATCTGACATGGATATGCCTCTCCATCCTGGAGAAACAATCGTCTTTCCGCTGCCGGCAAAGACATATCCTTTGGCTGTCAGTTCATATTTCACTACGTCATACCTGCATGGTGGATAGAACTGAATCAAGTATCTCACGGCTATCATGTCATAGACTTTTCGCTCTCGTTCATCAAGCCCCTTCGGGATAACGCCTGTCGGAATGATGGCATGGTGTGCGCTCACCTTACCATCATTAAAACAGCGGCTCTGAATACTTGCGTCTGCATTTGATGCAGCTTCAAGACCATATTCAGCAAGGGCTTTCAGTATGCGCCCAGCGTCGCCATGCTGACTGGTAGGGATATAGTTGCAGTCGGAACGAGGATAGCTCACGAATTTCTTCTCATACAAAGACTGCACCTTGGCAAGCACATCCGATGGTGACATGCCATAGCGTTTATTGGCTTCCACCTGAAGCGTGTCAAGCGAATAAGGCAATGGAGCACTCTCTGTCTGGCTCTTCCGTTCACTGGAAGTGACACGAGCCGGTTGGTTCTTGACTTCATTCTGAATCTTATCTACATAGTTACGTTGGATAATGCGCCCCTCGCTATCGAGAGGTGCTTCATCCGAAGGTTTCAAGATTGCCGAGAATGGGATGCCGTTCTTTGAATACTTTCCCGTCAGTTCATAGTACTCCACAGAATGGAAATTTTGAATTTCCTTTTCTCTTTCGACAACAAGGGCAAGTGTCGGTATCTTGACCCTGCCTACTCGCCACACTCCTGCAGCTCCATGTTTCCTGGCACTAACGGTATAAGCCCTCGACAAGTTGATACCAACCAGCCAGTCGGCACGTTCCCTTGCCTGTCCTGCATGATAGAGCGGCCTGTATTTCTCATTAGGTTCTATATGGTCGAATGCCCGCTTCAAGCTGTCGGTGTCCTTTGCATTGATAAGAATACGACGCACCTCTCCCTTATATCCGACATACTCCAAAATCTCGTCAATAAGAAGCTGGCCTTCCCTGTCCGGGTCACCGCCATTGACCACAACATCCGCTTTACCTAAAACACTGCGAATATATTCAAACTGCTCTTTGGTAGATGGTGAAGGACGTTTCTTCCATGTAGATGGGATGACGGGATATGTACTAAAATCAGCATATTCCTTACCATATGCTTCAGGCATGGCTGTCATCATGATATGCCCGTAGGCCCACGTCACAATAACATCCCCCTTCTGGTAACAGTGTTTATGCTTGTACGAGCTGTAATCACTCCATAAATAAGCGGCCATCGCCGTGGCAATGTCTGGCTTTTCTGCTATATAAACAATCATGACTTCTTGCTTTTATAGTGATTGACAATAAATGAAATCATATCAAGTAGCAGCCAGATTAAAGCAAGGATGGCTACAAAGAAAAAAGTGATTATGACCACCCATAGCTTGAACATGGCATGTGGTGAAAGCACTTGCCCTGACAGGAGATTGGCAGCCCCAACTCCTGTAATGATTAACCCTACTATCAAGAGTGAAATGTTGAAGAGATAAAAACCCTTCTTACTGAGACGCAACTTTGTCATATAATAAACGATTAAAGATTTCGCATAATAACACCTACGCCTGGCTGCTTAGAACGTACCATCGTTGGGTACTCTAGCTCCACGTTGAACATGTGAAGAATCCTGTAGATATTACTTTTCCCATGATACCCCGTGCGAGACATGATTTCCTTTATACTATAACCGGCATTATACATATTGATGACCATCCTGTACTTTTTCAGTTTCTTCTCATGAAACTTATCAGACAACAGTTCGGCCTGGAAATCATCAAAAGCAGCCTGCCCTTTTGTAACTGTCATGCTCGCAATGACATTAAGCGTGTTCTGGGTACTCACTTTCGGGAAAAATACATCAGAGGTGTCTAATGAATCTTTCAGGGATATTATTCTGATATTCTTACTGGCGCACAGCTTCAGGAAGAACATCATTTCGTTGAAATTGCAGAAAGCATTATCAAACGAAACCAGAACAGCCGTGTCATTGCTATTCAAACTGCTAATGAACAATTTCCAATTCTGACGTTGCCCATTGCCTTTCTCGTCATAGTAAATGAAAGAGCAAGGTATTTGTTTCATAGATAAAACAAATGCTTCTAATTGCTCAATATAATAAGCGGTATTTACATAGCCTATATACTCCATATTACTCCGATATTCATTAAATGAACGCCGCAAAGGTAATATAATTATTTTTATTAAATCCTTTATTTAGTGAATTTAACGCACTTTTGACTAAATTGAGATGCAATTTGGTTCTATTTGGTTCTACTTCTCAGAAAAATGATACCAACAATTAAAATAATGAGCATACAAAACAAGATTTTGAGGAAGATGTTGTAATTTTGCACCCCAAAAGAAATAAAGAGATTTTATGAAGAAAAGAATACAAACATTGAAGTTGCAAATAACACATTGCATCTTGTCACATGAAATTGAGGCAAAGAGCATGCTTCATCACACTCTTCTGCCACTATTTATCGTGTGGATTGTTTTGCCAACATGTATGTCATGTTCAGATGATGACACCCTTGACTTTCAGTCTTCTGAGGATGCATTAAAGGTCTATCAGACTTATTTAGGTAGTTTGAAGGACATGAAGACATCCAACACGGCTATTTTCTGCAAAGAAGCTAACAAGTGGAGGACAACCTCCGATACTGTCTTTCATTATCTTATGCGGGATTCTCTCTTTCTGAAAGATAATAACTGTGCAGAAAGATTCACGGCAATCCATGACTCTATACGATTTGAGTTTCTACGCCTTACAGAAACATGGCGTTATTCCTATGAGGATGTGCTGAAAATTAAAGAACAGACATCAGTGTTCCATGATGACAAGGAACTTCAAGGAGCCGTCAACGAGGCACAACCCTTTTTCTTGAAACTGGATAGTATTCCGCTGTTAGAGAGTGACAAGGCAAGCATTCTTCGCAATTACAGAAAACTGCTTAAAGACACAAAGCTGAAAGGAATCAACACAAAAAGTGATATGCTTGACTTTATCGGCAAAGAGGACATTATGTTTCGATCATTCCTGGCCCATCTATACGATATGGACAAGGAACCTCTGGCCGATATTACACAGGAAACGGAAAGCATTTGCCGGAATATATTCATTGCCGCAAAAGAAGGTAAGATTAAAGCCCGTGATGCTATGGTATATATGTCGATGAGGACAGTACGAAGATTGCTACAGAACTCTACGGCTTGCATCTCGGACATTAACCACCAACAGATGAAAAGTAAGGCGCAAGGGAACGCCTATCTATGGATGATCATTCAGCCTTTCATTAGCATTGACCAGTTTTCAATCGCTACACTTACCCCACAAGAACGCAGCCAGTTCAACTACGTCATATCACAACTGCCAAAGTCAACAAAATTTGCAAAGACATTTGACATTGACCAACGAGCATTGAACTACTTGCTTCCTCAGCAATTACTGAAAATGTATGTACTCACTTTATAATTTATACTACTATGATTAAAGAAGAAATATCCAAGTTCATGGCATTGGTACCGCTAATGCTTCCCAAATTGATTAGGAGTAATGGCCCAGACGAAACGGACATCACAGATGATTCCGGCATTCTGTTCTTCTCGCTGGAAGAACGACTACCTATCAGCATTGTAATGGATGAAATAGACGATGGGATGGAACTGAAGCTGTTGTACCACGGCACAAGCAAGGATAATCCAAGGATCCATCACTGTTGTTTCTTTGCCAGTTCCAAAGCATCAAACTCCATGTTCAAATTCAACATAGTATCAGATGAGCGTGAATTTGTAGATGGCTTGAACGTGACATTGTACGATTCGCTTGATACGATGGAAAGCGAACTCGAATCCGACCTGAAATCCCATGCCGTAAGTTTCGACTTTATCCAGGCAATGGAGGTTTCTGAATTACTGGCTTTGTTTTGCACCCTGTAATGAGAGCCGAACTGTTATATAAGATAGCCGACATCATCAACACCAACAGCACGAAATACCGTGCCGTTATACCACGAGTGAGGAGGCAGTATATGACTCAGCAAGGTGACAAACTTGTAAAGTCAACCTGCCTCGTTCTCAATATCATGGTGACAAACCGACCAAAGAACCACATCAATCGCAGTATATGGAATATCTATGAAAATGACATCGACAGGATTATCAAAAAGATTGCCCGAAGAGACATGGATTTTGCACAGCGGATTGACAAGTGTGAGCCGACACTGTTTGACATTGAAGTTATAGTACGCAGGGCATCTTTTCAAGCCCTGAAACTGAAACTTGTCAAAACAGCCTACGACATCTATCTGGAAAACGGTTAGGTGATATTATCCATATTACTCATATTATCATTATACAATGACAGCAAAAGTAGTATTCTTCATATTTCCCGTATTACTGGTATTACTTCCCGTTCTTATCTATAACAGGTACAGTCCTCTCGTGGTCAGAATCTGTCTGCATATGATAACCGATCCGGAATCAAAGAGAGTACCGGCAAACATTCTTGTCGTACTCCTCGTCTTTTATATTACAATACACTTTGCCGTATATCCAAAAGATTGGGGAATAATTCCGCCAATCGCCATTATCATATTCCTGTCGTTCACCAAGAACTGCATAAAGACACTTTTGACAATACGTAGAAAGCACTATCTACGGTGGTGCATAACGTTGGTTTGTCTTATCATTCCCTTTATTCCCCATCTATTATCTTTGGCCATAACGCTGGCTTTCATTCTTGAATTCTCATACTTCTATCCTTCTGATGGTATGGAGAAGTTTTATGACGATCATGCCAATGAAGCGGATGTAGATAAGAAATTCATTGATGCTTATTTCAAATAAAGTTTGTAATGACATTCATGTGTAAAACTCAAATACGATTCATCCAATGAAAGAGAATACAAATAGAACCAACCTGTCCTTGAAACTTGACTGCGGACTGGTTTCTTTCCTGAAGACTCAGGAGAATCATAAGTTATCACGTTATGATGCCTTTGTCTGGTTAGTGGAACACATCCTGGATTCGGATGTGGAAGATTGCGGCAAACCTTCTTCGGCATATCAAGATTATTTAGTCAGATATACCGAACTGGCCAAGACATGGCACTGGAGCAGACCGACAGTTCAGAAATTTATTGAAGGGCTTGAAGCCATGTCTGTCATCATCAAGAAAAAACATGTCAATGCTTTTGCGCTGTCTCTTACAGACGAAAGCACGATAGCTGGCAGCCATACGGATTTTACCACCACCCACCCCACTACAGAACCGATGCTTGCATCGCAACATTCGCAGCCCTCTTCGATGAGCTTGCTCAAACCGACAAGAGGGAAGCGAAAATCGAATAGAGGGAAGGAATGAGTTAAAACTCTAAGCCTAATTAGAGTTAACTTCCGTTAACACATTAGGCTGCCTCTCCAAAGGAGTTCCTACGGGGAGCAAGCTCAGGCAGATTATTATAAAAACATCAGTCATATGGGAGAAAGAAAGCAGGTGATGGACATGCGCTCGAATACAGACGGCATCAGCAATGCTGAGAGCAACGAACAGCAGCGTAAATGGACGAATAATCTTTGGGACAAGAAAGCCAAGGACAGCTTGGCAAACTATGACCCTTCAAGGGCTCACTTGAACTTTGAAGTGACAAAAGGCGGCAAGGTGCAGCCTATTGACACTTCAAAATCCATCCAACAAAAGATGGATGAAAACTTGTCGGCTCGTGGTATCAAAAATCCAAACGCCAGAAAGGATGTAAGGAGGAAACAACGTATTCTTGCTCAGATGATTTTCGGAGGAAGCCGAGACCGCATGTTGGAGATAGCCTTCGGAAACCAGGAGGTTGATTTCACAAAAGGAGCAGACAACTCGCACCTGACAAGAAGTAATGACATTGAAAAATGGGCTGTTGAGGTATATAACTTTGTCGCAAAGCGTTTTGGTGAAGATAACATAGTCAGCTTCTATGTACATCTGGACGAAACTAACCCACATTGTCATTGTACAGTCATCCCTGTAGATGAAGAGAAAAATAAAATCTCCTGGACTAGCGTATTTGGCAAGAACCCTGCAGAGGAAAGCGCATCACTAAGAGAACGGCACGATGCCCTATATGAAGAAGTGAACAAGCATTGGGGCTTGGAACGTGGCAGCAATATGGCTGAAACTGGTGCAAAACATCGTTCAACAGAGGAATACAAACGTGATCTGGTTAGGGAGGTTCAGTCACTGGAGTATACGAAAGAAGGACTTGAAAGACAAATACACCGCATGGAAATCAAGGTGAAAAGTCTCTCAACAATGATTGCAAACTTACAGGCTCGAAAAGAAAAAGTCAATGAGGAGATAGAACTAATCGCACGTCAATTCGGGCAGGAAGGACAAGACAACGAACAACTCGCCAAGAAGATGCAAGAGCTGAGAAAGGAACTGATGGACATCAACCAGAAAATCGCAGAAAGACAACGCACTGTTGACGAGACAAACAACGAGATTGCCTTGACTAAGCAGCGACTGACGGCCTTACAGTCAGAACATCGACGCGCTGAAGAGAGCTGGGGCGACGACATAGATAAGGAGGCTGCATACCTTAAAGCAAATATGAACATCACCTACCAAAAGATGCTGATGGAAACAATAGAGCCTCTGAAGCCTACACTCAGTGAAAAGCAAAAGGAAATCCTTCAGGAGTCCGGTTTCGTTGAGTTGACAGAAAACTCGAAGGATGTCATCAACTGTGCCCTGCTACTTGCCTTGCGATATGTCAAAGCCGCTACGGATTATGCCGTGTCTCATGGTGGCGGAGGTGGTGGAAATCTGACTGGCTGGGGACGCGACAAGGACGATGATGACGAAAGATGGTGGATGAAATGTATTGCTCAGTCGGCAGCCATGATGAAACCATCGGGAAGAAAAATCAAACGAGGGCGATAATATCGGTAATACAAGTAATATGAATAATATCAGTAACATTAGTAATAACAAAACAAGTAAACAATGAAAAAAGTAATGATGATCTCAATGCTTGCGCTCTCAATGACTGCAAGCGCAAAAGGATGGCCTGTTGACACGCTTCACCAGGCTTCAGTTGACAACCCGTTTTTACAACGTCTGGCACCGACGCTGACAACCGACTATGTCCAAGTTGGCAAGATTAGCCAGCACTGGTTCTTCGGAATCCAAGGTGGCGCATCTGCATTCATCGGCAAACCACTGGGATGTGGTGACTTCTTCGACAGGACTACACCTTCATTCAATGCCTACCTTGGCAAGTGGTTCACACCAAATGTTGGGGCAAGGGTGGCCTTTCAGGGATTGAAGTACAAGAACAGCGACTTGGCAAAAATGAGTTATCAGCTGGCACATGCGGATCTTATGTATAATATCGCCAACCTGTTCCGTCGTCCCTCAGAGAATATGCCAAAATGGGATTTTGCCCCATACATCGGAGCTGGCCTGGCTCACGGTTCTAACGTGATGTCACCAGATGGCAGTAAGCTGCGAAACTTGCAGTTTGCGCTAACCTATGGCATCCATTCACGTTACCATGTCAGCCAAAGGTTCTTCCTATCTGGAGAACTTGGAGGATTTTCCACGTTCCGTGATTTCGATGGGAACGGTGACCGGGGCAAGTTGGGAGACAACATGCTCTCCCTTTCGTTTGGTATCGGTGTAAACTTAGGAAACCCAAGATGGAAACATGCCATCGACGCTGTGCCATACATTAATCAGAATGACTATCTTATTGCATACAGCAGACAACTGGAACAAGACAATCAGATGCTCCGCAATCAACATAACATCGACCAAAAGACGCTTGATGAACTGAGGAAGATACTGGAAATAGAGGGGCTTTTGGATAAATATGGGTACTTGTTTGATGACCATGGCAATGGGAAAAACAACTACAGAGGATTGCTATCACTTCGTTCACGCTTGAAAAGCATGAACTCCTTTTCCATACCCCAGGCTTTGGAAACACAGCCTAATATTCTGAACATCCCTATCTACTTCTTCTTCCAATTAGGCAAAGCGGAATTAACGGATGAATCCCAGCTTATCAATCTCGATGAACTTGCAAAAGTTGCTATTGAGCATAACCTGAAGGTACACATCGCCGGAGCTGCTGACAGTGCAACTGGCTCAGAAAACGGCAATTCTTCACTAAGCAAGGAACGAACAAGGGTCATCGCCAAAGAACTGAAGAAACGAGGCGTACCGACAGACAGGATGAAAGGCATTTCTCTTGGCGGTATAAGCGACTTCACAAATCCCAAAGATAACAGATACAGTAAGGTTTCACTCTACCTGGAGATTGATGAGGAAAAACTAAATGACTGACGATAATTCTATGACGGACTATAGGGTAATCATAGCTGGCAGCCGCTCCTTCAATGACTATGCTCTGTTGAGGGAGCACTGCCTTTCCATCTTACAGGAAAAGATGAAGACACACAGGGTCATCATTGTTTCCGGCCATGCCCGTGGCGCAGATTCTCTTGGGGAAAGATTTGCGAATGAGTTCAGGCTACCCTTTGAACTGCATCCCGCCAAATGGCGGTTACTTGGCAAGGCTGCAGGTATGGTAAGGAATGCAGAGATGGCAAAGTGTTCCGACGCGCTAATTGCATTTTGGGACGGAAAGAGCCGTGGCACGGGGCATATGATAAAATTTGCCAGGCGCAATTGGCTGGATATATCCATCCTTGATTATACACGAATCAAGGCAGGCAATATAACCATAGCATCCCCCTTACCATCGAAGCCTGTCGTACAGTCGTTGGATGACATAAAGCAGAAGATGAGCAATACATCATTCAAACGATAACAATATATTTACGAGTAATATGGATAATATGAGTAACATCAAGAATACAACTGATCTTTTTCTACGGAAGATACAAACAGTTTCCATCGATGGCCGTGGTATAACAGGTCTGTCGTCAGGCATTGAAGAGCTGGACAAAATAACGCATGGCTTTCAAGAGGGGGACTTGATTATCGTTGCCGGACGACCGGCAATAGGAAAATCCTCACTTGCACTGTCTATGGTAAAAAGAATAGCCATCGACCACCGAATGCCTGTCATATACATATCACCCAGCATGACTGGAGAAAAGATTGTCCAGCGCCTTCTCTCGATTGTTTGTAAGATTCCACTTGAACACATCGTCAGCGGAATGCTTTCGGTGGAAGAATGGGAAAACCTTGAACGAGGCTCAGCAGCACTTCGGGACTCTCCTATATATATCTTTGACACACCAGGCATCAGCATAGACAAGCTTGCAGAACAAGTACACATGTTCTGCAAGCAAAATAAGGCGAAAGCCGTTTTTATTGATTACCTGCAACTCATCCAATCAAAGGGTAATCCAAACTGGACCAGGAACGATGAAGTCACGGATGTTGTCTGCCGTCTTAAATCTCTGGCCATGACACTGAATGTGCCTTTCATCATTCTCTCTCAGACAAACAGGCCCGAGCACAAAGAGGCTACTGATTCCATCTACACTCCCAAACTCTCAGACCTACGCGATTCTGGAACAATAGAAGATGTGTCGGATATGGTCATGTTTATACATCGTCCCGAATATTATCAAGTCTATCAGGATGAATATGGAAACGACCTGCGTGGTATAACAGAACTCTACATTGAGAAGAATCTCACTGGACATCGGCATAGAATAAGACTGAAAAGCAATTATGATATTGCTTCTTTTGAGTCTGTCCAAACACAAAACCTTTCTTTCGATTCTGGTCAAGCATCGCCGTTCGGCATATTCTGATTGTAGCTTTATTGCAGAGTATAGCTGTCGTTAAGATGACTGGGCTTTCGACACAATTATTACAAAAGCATGACCATTAGAGGCCATGCTTTTTGTCATCTATGCACATAAGAGCGTGATATAGAGCTGTCCTGTACGTGGTTTGTCATTTTCTCTTCAGTTCCAGAAAAGTCCTTTGCCATCGCTGATACTGCGGACTGCTCCTGACGTGCGCCTGAAAATCTTTCGACGACTTGCGGAGTTCGTTTCTTTGCGCTGGCGTTAACCACTCTGCTGAGCTTGGCTGCTTCGCTGATGGTGAGACAGCCGATTTCTGATGCGATTCCATATTTTCTTAAATCTTGATCTGTGATACCTGCTTCTTTCAGTTTGTTCTTGTAGTCGTTATCAATCCTGATGTCTGTAAGCTTACCGAAACTTCCGTGTCCGAAAGTCGTTATCATCACCACATTGCCACCTTTGCTGGAAATGTAGTCTCGCATATCCCTGAGTTCTGCACCAGAGGTAATGAAATCATCCAGGATGATGTAACTGGCACCCTTTGTGACATTCCCTTCAAATCGCATCCTACGGCTAAGACGCGCAACGTCAGAAGCATCTGTATGAGAGACATTAGTTATTGCAATAATGTCATCCTCTACCGTCATACCGGCAGCTGAGAATTTTGCTGCAAATGCAGCTGGTATCATATTGATGCCAGTCCCATTTTGACGATGAATATATGCGACATGAGCTTCAGGGAAACGAGTGGCGACATCAATCACTTTTTCGTCCTTTACGAGATCATCAACGAGCCTGATAGCAGCATCGAAATCACCTCGCTTTGCTGCAAGGAAGTCCGGGTGATGCCTTGCCACACTGGAAGATGTATGATTAACGACAGCAGGAAAGCTATCCCCCCATGCCTTTCCTTGTGGCATGGAGTCCTTTTGCTGAAGCATGTAAAGGGCTGTTCCCATATCCACACTGACAGGTGTTTTTCCGAGATACATCTCTGCATCATCGGCATGGAACGTGAACAGCACCTCCATATGATTATCCTTGACCGTGATACCGTCAACGGTGAAATCGAGGCGGGTCAACCCCGCGTGCTGCCAGCTGTTCCTGCTGCTCTGACTTCACATCTTCTTGTTTAGGCTTTTCCGCTTCCGTAGTCGCCTGTCCGCCTGGCTTAGATGCCTGATGAGTCGGGGCATAGGTTTTGTTGTGTTCACGGATGTCGGAAAAGTCGGCATTAACGCCATCACGTTCAATCCGCATATTAACCGCATCGACACGCTGGCCGATGAATGATGCAGAACGCTTTACATCCAAAAGAGTTGTCTTGATATACGAGGGGTCTTCTTTAAGATTCGAGAGCCATCCCTTCAGATAGGCCGCACTGTCTGACTTTACATGCTTCGTCATCCCGTACTGCGATGACACCAAGGCAGCTGTAAGTTCAGCCACCAGTTCCTCACGGGCATATTCTGCACTGCCGAAACTTTGTCCTGGCTTCAGACGATTAAGACGGCTCTCCGAACCTGTACTGTGACTCATCTCATGCAGAAGATTGGAATAAAACGATTCTCCATCTATAAACTGTTGCTTCTCAGGAACAACAATCATGTCTTTGCTGATGCTGTAATAGGCATTGTCGCCGTGAGTCGGCTTGATAGGACAAACCCACAGGTCTTTCTCTATCATTGCATCAATAGCCGGAAAACTCTCCATCTCCTTATCGGATGTTTCCCGTTCACCCTTCGACTCATTAAGGAACTTTTCGTACATGTCGGGACGCGCCTCCCTCATGTTCGTCTGGTCAAGGTTGAAGACATTGTAAACCTGAAGCTTTGGATAAACATTGTATTTCGCACGTTCCTCCTCACTCATCTGCTTATAATCCTCGTACTTGATGCGCTCTTTAGTCTCTGCATTGACCACGGTAAAGGTCGTCAACATGACAGGCGTACTCTTCTCGCCTTTGTTGACCGATACCATCGGAAGCTTTTCACCTTTCTCGTCAAGTGCCGGTGTCCGTCCTCCTTCCTTGTCCTTGACATAGTTCAGTCCCATGATACGGTCAAAGGTAGCATAACGGGATGTCTGCCACCCATTCTTTTCCTGCATGAGCATCAAAATGATGCTGTTCATGCCATTATACTGACGGCCACTGAGGTTGCGAGGCAATTGGGCTGCATGAGGGGAGAACCAGGGCTTTTTCCAGTCACCTTGCAGATTGGTAATCTTCTCAATCATCAGCTCGGCGAACTTGTCCATTGCCTTGTCCTCAGCACTTCTCCCATCAGCATTTGTGGTATAGTTCTTCTTAGCCATAGTTTCAATATTATTTGTTCTGGTATTCTTCTTTGATGAATTCCTTCATGTCACTAACACGGCAGGACAGCCGCACTTGTTTGTCATACGAAGCTAGTTGCAGTTCACCGTCAATGCTCACCCTGCACCTGGGCTGCATCCATTCCGGCTTGACGGTATCAATACCAGCACCCTTTTCAGGAAAACGAAGGAAGCGAACCCACGTGCTGACAAAATTATCACCTACCTTTTCGGATGAGTATGCCGAAAACAAAAGATACGGGTTGCCATTGCGGTCATTCTTTTCCTCATAGATGTTATCGTTCTTCAGGCGACCTCTGAAATGAAGTTCACCAGTGATGCCATCCTCGTCTGGCACATTTTTGACAGAAACCTTGCTTGCCGTAAGATAGAAGGCCAGGTCTTCCCCTTTCTTCCTAATGTCGAGTGTACCCTGCACTGTGACCCTCTGCTTCTCAGTGAAAAGGGAAAGGTCACTTTTCTTTCCTCCCTGGAAAGTTACGAGAACATCCAGATCTCTTCCTTTGCCTTTGGCATCCGGGAGTTTTACGTTCACTACAAAAGACAAATAAGGCTTTTCGTTCTTGTCTGTACGTGTGGTGGCACTTCTCTTGATAGTGCCAGTCATGTTAACATCTGCTCTAATCATTGTACTAATGCTTTTAATGAATAATTATTTTCTTTGTAAATTCTGTTCCTGGGACTGTTGCTGTGTAACGATCTGCTCGTAGTTCTGCGACGCTTGTTGGGAGAAAGTAATGGCACTGACCATAGCTCCGATGCGTTGACGTTTTGTGGCATCATCCACGTCACTTCCAAGCACCTGTGACAAACGTGACTGTTCTGCGGAAGTCAGTTCATGGACATACTGTTTCTGGCCGTCATCAGTAGTGAGGACGGCAGTACCGCTGTCCTTAATGGTCAACATAGCGGATTTCAGATTAGGCGTAAATCCGCTGATATCGATCCTCCGGTTGACCAAGGCATCCGTTACAGTTTCCATTTTCTCTTCTTTGCTTTTGTTCTCCATCTGCATACTGAGAAGAAGCATCGTCATGAACATTTTCATAATGGAATCCAAAAGGCCACCGCCCTCACCTTGTCCACTAAGAGCCAAGGCTGAATCATCAGAAGACATCAGCATGGTCAGCCAGTCATTGGGAGTGACCTGCTGCTGTTGCGTAGCAGTTGGCGGAGTCAGTGTTCCACCTGCCTGGTATTGTGCCAACAGATCTTTGCCATTATACTGAGCCTGTTTCTGAAGATTCCCTTTCTGATTGATTTCTGCAAGGTAGGCAGCAGGATTGACCCATTGTTGCTTTCCTTCAGAGGAGATATTGATGACACCAAAATGCAGATGTTCACCTGTCGTGCGAGTGCCTGTGTTTCCTGACACACCCAGTTTCTGCCCGGCCTGTACGGTATCGCCTTTCTTGACATCAATTTGAGAAAGGTGCATATACTGTACTTGTGTCTTACTGCCATCAGGGCGAGCATATTCCACAGTTACCGTCTTGCCACCACCTGTATTGGTGTTATGATTGACGGCCACTACTGTTCCGTTGTTCTCCGTCGCAAGGACTGCATCACCATTGGTTTTGATATCGATTCCATGATGAACTTGTGTCCTGCTTCGATCCATCGGGTCTTTTCGTGGCCTATAAGGAGAAGTTATGAGCATAAAGGAGTCTCGCTTAACTGGCATGCTATATTCACCTTGCGGCAAATCCATTCCTGTTGACTTCAGCTCACTATTACTGGATGGACTGGTAGATGCACCTGCCTTCAATGGATTGGAGGCAGTGCCGAATTGCCGTCCTTCCCTTTTCATCTGCTCCATAACCATCTGGTCATACTTCTGGAGGTTGCTGCCCTCGATAACACCAACGATGGTCGAGACATAATTGGAGGCAGTGGCATAGCCTCCCTTTTTAATGCCAGCAGCCCATCCCCTGTAATCATCAGGAGATAGGTTCCCGACATATTTTTGATAACGTGAAGCCATGAGGACTTTGGAATGGTCCTCATAGCTTTGTCCCACATTGTCATACTTCTTGAACTTCTCGTTTGGCTTATCATCATTTGCAAGGACGTATGCACCGTTGAACTCGCCCTTCACGCCAAAATGATTATTGGCTGTCCGGGCAAGGGTGCTCTTGCCGTTAGCAGACTCAATGATGCCTTGCGCAAGGGTCACAGAAGCAGGTATGCCGTACCTGCGCATTTGTTCCATGGCGTACTCCGCATACTGGTCTATGTATTGCTGTCTTGAATTGTTTGCCATAGTGTTTCATTATCTGTGAACACCTCGATGCTGTTCCTCCTCCTGTTTTTTAGCAGGAGCAACAACTTCTTTCACTTCTTGCTTGTTTTCCTGAGAAGATTCTTCAGAGTTTCTTTTTGCCGTGGCACGGGGATTCTCCAACTGGTCACAGATGGCCACTCGTTCACCGGCACGGATAAGCTTTGGCAAATAGGTATCAAGAGCATGATAAGGGAATCCTGCCATCTCCACAGGTTTGCCATCCGGCCCTTTTGTCTTGCTGCTTTTAGTAAGGGTAATGCCAAGAACCTGAGATGCTTTTCTTGCATCCTGCTGATAGGTCTCATAGAAATCACCGACACGGAACAGCAAAAGAGCATCTGGATGTTTGCCCTTCAGATCCAGGAACTGTTTCATCATGGGCGAAAGGACAACAGCAGCTACAGCCTTGGTTTCTGCTTTGGTAGCTTCCTCCTTTACTTTCTCTTCCTGTCGTTCTTTCTCTTTCTGCTCAGGCGAATTACGGCGTTTCTCTTCTTGCTGATTGTTCCTACGTTCCTGCTCCTCATGAAGTTTTGTGCCATCAACTTCTGGAGCAACCCTTTCTTTCGTTTCTTCGAGCTTTCTGGCAAGGACATCAGAATAAAGGGCTGCTGCCAAATGCTTTTTGTAGTCCTGTTTGTCATCTGCCAGCCACAAGCGTTGCCACTGTTCCTGATTGACATATCGAGGTTTCTGCTTCTCATCGCCGATTGTGGCGACAAGGAGAATCTTTGAATCTTTTGTCTTGAAAGCATTGACCTTGGAGATAAGGTCTAACGCCTCCTGACTGGCATCACTCTTGAAGATGTTGACTGGAGGAACCTGGTTCTTACTGAACAAGGAATAGTATTTCTGAGCCATCTGTGTACGGAACTCCTGCACATGGGCATCGTCATGGTCGTTCTTGATGACATCGAAATAAAGGCTGACATCTTCCTTAGATGGATGAACAGAAAGAACGGGCATGTTTTCAGCCTTCATGGCCAGCGTCCACTTGCCTTCGTCGTCTTTGAGCATGGTGACAGCAGAGAATTGTTCCGGCACATGCGCAATCGGGAACTGTGCTGCCCACTGCTGCTGACGTTCATTGGAAGGCTTCTCAATGAACTGTATCTTCTCGCCATTCTCCGCTTTCTTCATCATGCCGACGGTACGGTTAACTTCATGGAGGACATCCTCGGCAAGCTGAGGATCTGCCTTCATCTGCTCAATGATAGCAGGAAGTGACTTCATGGTTTCAGGACGCAACTTAGCAGGCATACCAAAATCCAACATCTTGACAGCAGATGCAAGTTCTTCAACAAGGGTTTCTTTTTGACTTGCACCGCTGTCACGGTTGAGCCGTCCGCTGACTCCAGTAGCATGGGCAACCTGACGCGCCACCTCCTGCACATAGTCAGCGTATGAAGGGAAGCCTTTCTGGGCAGGGATATATACGGTATCACGCTGACCATCATAATGGGCTATGCCTGTAGCATCCTTACGGATGGGCACAAGGTTGTCGCGCATGTTCAGGATGAACTGGTTTACGCTGATACGCTTGGCCTTATCATCCTTGTCCATATAAGAGGCATCCTGGGCTTCAGCAGTTCCTCCATATAGTTGAACCTGCTTTTCATAGTCCTCCTTATGGACGTTGGGCATCGTCGTCTGGTCTATGTTAAACAAGACATAGACATCCTCCCTCGGATTCGGCTTGTAACGAGCTTGGTCAGACTCTGGGAGTGCCTTGAAAGCCTCACGGGTGATTTTGTCTTCAGGATTATCCTTGTTGACATATTCACTGTTGTTTGTCCATAAGAACGGAACTCCCTTTTCGCCCTTTCGGACGGCTTCACCACGGTTCTTCGTGTCATTGAACAGCACATAGCTGTTCGTCTTAAAACCGCCCATATCGCTGTGAATAGCCATAATGAGCGCATTTACAGGATTAACACGAAGTCCTTTGTCAAAGAACCGTGGAGTTTGCTTCTTGGTGCCATTCAAAAGGACACCATTTTGCTGGCTGGCACGTTCGAGTGCCGTTACTAAAAACGCCGCTTGGCGTTCTGCGCCAGTCTTTTTCTGAATTGTTTCTTCTGCCATAATAATCGTATCATTTAATGGTTAGAAATTAATTATATACTTGTCTCTATCGAATTCCCTTGACTTGTTCACGCTCCTGGTTCTGCTCATAATGCCTTGCCACTTCCTGCGATGGCTGTTCAGTAATCTGTATTCGTTGCATCTGATCAGTCTTGGCAAGGATGTGATTCGCAAGGGTGTTCAACGGAATGGCTCCAGACTGATAGGCATCTGCCAATGTCGGAGGCATAGTGACTATACGGGGAACATGGTCTATATCGACAATGAGCACATTGCCCTCGACATGGGGATTGCTGATTCTTGGATTCAGTTCCTCATTTGGATATTGCTTATATCGCACAGGCTGAGTGAGTCCATTTTCCTGCCTGTATTCGGCCAAAGACTCCTGACCGACCTTATTAATGAGGTTGGCACCACCATATAGCATCATAGGGATCTTCAGCAATGGGTTCTTGATAAATGAACCGCCAATCAAAGCCGCCAACGGCATCATCGTACTTTTGTTCAGGCCGATGGATTTGGTACGTCCCGTAAAGACACCCAACAACATATCCGGCAGATTGGCAAGGGTGACTCCAAGATATCTGAACGTATCACCTGCCCCAGAAAGACCAAAGGCATCCAGAAGGTTGTTCCACCCTCCGAATTTGCCCAGCATATTTTCATTGGGGGCAGAGCTTGTATCAGCTGTATTACTTTGAACGGCCTCTGTGTTATGGGAAGACTGCTCTTCCGGAACGCTCTGAGTCACCTTTGGTGATGCTATACTCGGCTCTTCGGCTTCTGTTATAACTGAAGCTTTAGATTGTTCTTCCTTGCGGGCTTCTTTTCGAGAGACCTGTTCCTTTTTCAGTGCCTTTACATAGGCTTCATATTGCATGGCACGTAAAGTTGCGTCAGTAACAGACATGTCATTTCCATCACCATGGGACTTAACAGTTCTGGAACCATTGTTGACAGCTGTATTGACTTTCTTACGATAAATATCCGCATTGGATTGTGCCCATTGTACTGCAACGCCCAGTTGCTTGTCGGTAGCGTCAGCTATGCGTTCAAATCCCATCTGGGTGAGCATCCATCGTGGAATTGTGACCTTCTTCTTATTTGCTGCTGCCACCTCTTTTCTGGCAATATCTTTTTGCTTTTCAAGATATTTTGATTCTTGCCCTGGGGCAAGACGTGAACCTCCCTCCACACCGAGATCTAATATGGCCTGTCCTATGAAACCACCAAAACCGCCTGTACTTGCTGCATTGGCAGCCCAAGAAAGGATATTACCTGTAATCTCTGAAGCCAAGGATGGATTGTATTGCCGTTCTGCTTCTTTATTGATGTGGTCTTGTAAAGAAGATGTCCTGGCACGTTGGGGAAGATAGAAGATGGTGCCTTCTGCTGCCTTGCGAAGAATATATTCAACTGTAGATTTGGGCATCTGCTGATGGATAAGATGGTCTATCATCTTTTTCTCCAGTACAGCATCAACAGCTATGCCTTTTTTCTTCAGTTCAGCCTTTACCATGTCAATATAGTCTTCCACCGTTTTGGTGTTCCATTCTCCGGTGTAAAGGATGGTACTGTTATAGGCATCCATCGAAGCCATGCCGCCATCAGGACCTGCAGCACCAGCCATCATAGCCCCCCATGACCTGCTGTGACGTTCATACTCGTCAGCCTGTTTGCGCTGAAGGTCATCACGGACTTTGTCCATGATGGGAACGACTGTGGAAGTAAATATGTCTTTATTATCTGCCATAATAGCTATACTACTGTCTGTTGATATTGGTTAATGACTTGCTCCCTGGTCTGTGCGAGTGCCGCATGAAGAACTTCCATCTGCTTGGGAAAGAACTCTTCCAGCCACTCATCCTTTTGGATGTCATCGTGGATGAATTTGATGGCCAGTGCCCTACTTATCTCTATGGCTCGTTCTCCTTTCTTACGTCCGTTGAACCAGGCTTTCGTCCACCATACGATGCCGTCCCTGTCGGGATAGACACTGACCGTCCTTTGAATATCGAAACTCTGGATGTCAATCTCAAAGTCGGCCAACGGGTCTAAGACTCCCTGACTTTCTACAGCCCTGTCAGCAGCTTTTTTTTTTCGATTTCACTCATGGAAGACAGGAACACGCTGTGCATCAAGGCAAGGTAATTCAGGAAGTCCGTAATCAGAATGGTCTGCACTCTCTCGATGATAGAGAAACTGCGATGACCAAGGCCAAGGGGATTGAGCATGGAAGGAGTATGCTCATAGTATGCTCCGTCCCTTGCACCCTCTGCAATGACATTACGCAAGCCCTGCTCCGTCTGGGTTGGAACATGATAGTTTCCACTAAGCAGGTCGGTCATATAACTGCCGAAGTAACGCATCATCAGCTGGTCTATCTCTGTCTGTTGAGCGTCATAAGGGGTATGAACATCAAAATCCAAGGTGGCAATCTCAGGATTAGTTCCGGACATATCCTTCTGGCTGTTCACAATAAGATTGTCCCTAATCATGGTCAGGAACTCCAGTGGGTCTGTCTCTTCACCGTTGAAGTGCACCTCGACATGCAGAAGCCCGTCACATCGGGCCACATTATCACCAGCCTTGACATTCTTACCGAAATTGCAGACTGCCTCGCTGATATGACTGTAGATAACGTCATAGCTGCTTCGCTTACCATCCGCATAGTTGGGATAATTGACCGTCAGGCTAAACCCTTTCTGAGTATCACTGGATATGCCAGATACGACACCCGTAGCCAAGGCTTTCAGCCAAGTACCACGACGTACCCTGAAATCCATACCATGAGAGAAACTTTCTTCTCCAGTCTTCTCATTAACATGTTTGCCATAGTTTCTGGCCACTTCAATGGGTGTATTCTCGTCTGCTTCAAAAGGCATGGCATAGCCACTTGGAGAATAGAGATTCATTGTATGCTGTATATTCATAATGTTGAAAATGAACTTTTAGTCGGTAACAATCAGGACTGGTCTTCTTGGGGGAAGAATACGACGGTCATAAATAGGGTCAGGCCGCCAACGAGGGTCACTCAGGTCTGGGATGTCGATGATAAGACGACCATAGTCATCACCTCCGACAAAACGATGGAAACCGCCTGAACCACTTCCTCCGTCTGCCAATGTACTACCAGAAAGTCCTTCCTGATAATCGAAGAACTTGGGCAATGCAATGGTCAGACAAAGCATGGTGACACAACCACCACCCCACATCAGAAAACGCTTTCGGATGTTCTGTTCGTTATTGGTAATGGCATAGTAGATGACAAACGCGCCTACAATGCCGATGATACAGGATAGGACATAACCAAATGCCTGAACATAAGATGTATAACTAAATACGGCATCCCCAGCCGTTGAGATTCCATCTGTGATAGCATCCGCATAGATAGGACTTGCCAGAAACACAGATGACATGAGCATGAATATCTTTCTCATAATGTAACGTATTTATGTTATTACTGATATTATTCGTATTACCTGCGCATTCCGTGCTGTTGCTCCTGAGACTGTTGCTGGGTATTCTCTTGGGCTACAGCCGGAGCCTGTTGACGGGAATTGCCGCTAATCATCATCATGGCGAGCAAAGCACCGCCTATCTTACCAAGCAATCCTGACCGACCAAACATCAGGTAGCCAGCAGCTATGAGTCCACCGATGCCAAGTCCTGATATTTTTCCGTTAGTGAGGTTGCTGAAGAAATTGGAAAACATATTCAAGCCACCTCCTAAGAGATTGCCTAATGATGACCCAATCCCTTGTAGCGTGTTTCCCAAAGAACCAAGGACGCTTTTTGTTTCCGAGACCGTTTCCTGCAAGCCATCAACGACGTTGTTGGCTGTATCCTTAACTTGTTCGACAGTGTTCTCCCCCGTAAAGCCATTGACGGCATCATGGGCGAAGTCACCACTCTGGTCAACAGCACCTCTTACCGTTTTGCCGACAGCGGTTCCAAGGCTTTCCTCTGGATGATCCAACATCCGCCATCCGGCAAAGGTTGCAACACCTGTTGCAGCAGTCGTCTTCGGGTTCTTTGCGGCAACAGTCAGAGCCTTGCCGCCAGCACCAAGCACGGTACTTCCACCATGCCATAATGTCGATGTGGCCTTACTACCTGCCCGCCACACCTTGGGCAGTATTCTTGTTGCTAATGATAACCATCCCATAGTCGTATTTTTATCTTCTTGGTTTAACACTTCTTCCATTGACTCGCCACATACCCAGGCATTCTTCAACAATGCCAGCCTTGCCTTCCCTATGAGGCAAAGACCTTTGCTCGATGCCATACCATACCTGGGCCATCGTGGTACATCTTACCAGCTTCGTAAGCATGGCAAGCTTTCTGTTCATCTGCTGCAATTGTGGACGGATGGAGAAAACCAGCTCTATACGCTGTTTCTCTGTCATCTTCGTATCAATGCACACCTGTCTTATAGTGTTCACGATACCAATGCTTTGGTTGATGATATCCACGTAGATGTCATTCCTATGATTATGGAGGGCTACAGCAATGGCATTGACAGGTGTCTCACCAATCTGGTGTGACAATCGCCCCATGTTCTCTGTCAGGTGGTTGATCTCATAGTAGAAGCCATAGACCTGTGCAGCGTATGAGATAATACCTCTGAAAGTGCTTATATATCGGTCGAACTGTTCCTGATAATTCTTTGTCGCCTCGACCTCCTGTTTCAGCCACACATGACCTTCCGTTTCCACTGCCATCACTTCCAGTTGAGAGTTGTACTGGGACTTGGCTTTATGGGTGTACTCTAGGATCATGGCTGTCAGCGTCGGGTCTATCTGTGCATGAGACAGACTCGGCATCATCCATAGGAAGGACAGAACCAGTATAATATGTTTTATCTTTCCATTCATCTTAATGTCCATATTGTACTACCTCACGGGCATAACGCCGCCAGTGAGACAGTGATTGCCGGGCAATGCCGCCTTTGTCACGTTCTATCATACCTGCCGTTACACGGTTCCAGACATCTGCCATCCTGTAATGACGGATGCTGATGTAGAGCAATTGAAGCTTATGGGAAAATGACGAGAGCTTATCCTCCAGTTCCCAGAGGGTCTTGGAACGCTCTGAGCCGGTAAGCATATTCTGCTCGCCACCCTTGGCAACCGCATTCTTCAGCAGTGTGAAGACGCTGACCATTTCCGTAACTGTTTCCATATACAGGTTATTCATATCAAGCGTAGCCACAATACCTTGGGGATTGTTCGTTGCCGCTTGACGTAGCTTGTTCAACGTAAGCAGGATGCGAACACCATCATCATAGATGTGGGTGGCAGCCTTGATTGCAGATGCATAGCCATTGGCCATCTTCAGATAAGAATTGTATTGACGTTCCCATTCGGCCATCTTCGTGAACTCTCCAGCCATCGCATTCTGCATGACAGCCGTCTCTCGTTCCGCCTTTGTTTCAGACTTCACGGTATTGTTGATGAGTGCATTGCCTGTAGCCAATATGGTATATTCCCCAGGATTGGCGGTTACTATCTGGCTATAGCCACGCTGACAGCTTACTACCCAAAGGATGAGTGCCATCAATGAGACAACCATCCACTGCTTGACAGAGGCGTTATTCCACGACGGTATCATGTTGGGCTTGTCGCTCTTCTTGAAGAGCCTATCGTATATTCGTAAACTCATGGATGTTGTGTTTTTTCTTGTTATACTCTACTCGTTCACGTATCATGGTTATCAAGTCGCTGTTACCTTGAACACCTATAATGTCCAGACGTGGACAGGTCTTGTCACCACTGTAGATGCTGACTGTCTTCAGGCCGAAGAGCATCTGTAGGAAACTGCGCTGCTCACTATAGTCCACGACACGGTAAAGTTCAATGAAATCACGTTGTAATGACAGGATGCCATATTCATATTGAAGCTGTTCCTCAGTGATGATATAGGATATGCGCAACAGATAGACACATTTGCACAAGAGGTTGATGAACAGCAAGCCGAATGCTGCCATCATAAACGGGAAGATACTTTTCGGCAACAAGCCGTCATAGCCAGCCAGTAAAAGGATCAGCACCGCACAGAAGATGCCGCCGATGTTTCCTGCCACAAACTGCAATCCGTGTGGACGTATCTTTATGTTTCGATATGTCTGGCTCATACTACCTCTTGATAAAATGAACACGTTTCTTTTCCTCACTCTCATTGACCTCAATCTCACCATCGGCATCGAGGTCAATGCCAGAAGCGACACTGCGAGTCTCTTCTTCTTCAGTTGCTTTCAGACTATCTTCCCTCTCCAAGAGGACTTGATCATTCCAATCCTTTCCCCGCTCTGGAACCTCACGGACAAATGGGATTACCTTCCGTGAGTCTATACCAAGGAAATCCCTGACGGAATCTTTGTATTCCTTATAGAGCTTACTTGTCAAATCCTCCTGTTCTCTGATGTCGCCCTCGTAGCACAGATGACTCTGACGCATGGACATGGACTCTTCCCATGCAGACTCGTATTTGGCATACTTGTCCTGCAAAGGCTTCGGCAATGTATCAATATCGCCTTTGGCAAAATCCTGAGATAAGGGAATAGAATCGAGATATGGCTTGCGCTCTGGCGTTACGACAACGGAAGAGAGGGCTATGCGATGTATCTCACCCTTTAGGTTTTCCGTGAACTGACGACCTGCGAGGTCATTGTCAAAACAGATATGGTGTTTGGCTGACGGTGTGACTGCCAGCATACGCTGCATCTGTCCGACGGTGGGATTGCCACCAGTAGAGACAAACACGGCTTTTTCCAACGAGGGATTGTCTTTCACATGAAGCTGATAGTATGACATGGCATCGTAGCCGGATTCAAACCAATATACATCGGTAGCGTCCGACAAGTCCTGCTTGCCAAGAGCAGCTATCCACAACCCTTCGGAGCTGTTGCTTCCCAATGCCTTGCCCTTGTAGCCGGAACTGCCGTCAAGACGGGGATAGCCTCGTTCTTCCAAACCGACGACATTTGTATTGCCTGGCACATATAACGGGAAGGAAAGGTTGGTATGACTCTTACCTCCATCCAACGACTCTTTTGTTGTAAGTATGAAATGAGCACCAAAGGCTTTCTGGGTGTCAAGGCTAATGCCTCTGGTGATGAAGAACGGATAGAACTTCTTGATACCCTCGAAGTCGTACTTACGGAAGGCATGGATAGTATAGTTGTTGAGGTCAAAAGATTTTTGTTCCTTACGCGGCTCAATAATCCTGCCTTGCCTTTCTTCGCTTGGAATGTTAAGGATATTACGGCACACCTCGTTAACCAGATGGTCTGGATTGGAAGAGCCGACATGTTCCTTGAACATTCCGGGGAAGCTCTTGATAAGGCTGATAACATTGTAGGACTTCTGTTCAGGTGGACGGAAACAAGTATTGCCGTTCTGGGTGACAATGAACTTGTCGCCGTGAATACGGCATCCATCACTGCCAATACGGACAAAAGAAGGATAACGCATTCCGTCACGTCGATTCAAGGTGTAACCGGCGTGAAGAAGGACTTCCTGAATGTTGATGCGGTCAAGATAGTCCTGATAGGTCATGTCATTGCTGCTCATCATCGGTCTTTATTGATTTATCACCTGCCTATCCCATGCCCATAGATGCCTTGGTTAAGACCAGCCTCGAATGCTCTTGAAGCGATGTCCTGCGGAGAGTCCACGCCTGGCTTGGCATAGATGCGGCCAGTACCATGAACCTCGTGATATACATCAGGGGCATAATGCGGATGACGGATATGCTCTACGTTATGGGCGATGTCGGCACCAAGATAGGTGGCCTCCCCTGCGGCAGCGAGGAAAGCACCGAGATTAAAGCCCTGTCGCAATTCTGGACGGGTCTTCAAATCAACCTCATTGAACACCTTGGATAACATGCGCTGACGCTGGTAGTCATCGACGGCAAGAAATTTGTCATACTGTTTCTTGCTGATCTCATGGGAAACGACCTGCCCATTGATGACAGCACTCATGCGATAAGTGACTTGCTCGTTGTTCTTGTCATCTTTCTTCGGTTGTGCCTCTTGATGCTGTGGCCGTTCCGGCTGTACCTTCTCCACCCAGATGTCACCGACCTCTACCTCACGTCCATGACTGCCCTCACGATACCAGCCCTTGCGCTCGTTGCCTTCTGCAAGTTCAGCACCGTTGACATAGCCTTCCTCTGGATTGAGGGTTGGCGCGAAGTGTTGTTGCTCCTGTAACGGGTCAGGGATAACATCAACCGTCTGAAGACCGCGCTGTTGTGCCTGGACATTAAGTTCCTGCTCCACATCCGGCTTCAAGGTGATGCTGATACGCTCTTTGCTGTTGAGCATGTCTTTGGTGATAGAGTCCTTGAAATCCCCGCTGATAACATGGTTGAGAATGTCGAGACGCTCCTGTAATTGAACCTTCTTCAATGAATTTTCCGTGAGTTTCTTGGCCTCTTCCTCTGTCAGGTCATACACGAAATCCTGCTGAGTTCCAGAAGACTGGATTGTGAGTAGCTTCTTGTCGGCATCAATGATGATACCGTGTGAAGACAATACCTCCTGCCATTTCTCATTGGTGAAATACACATCTGACGTAATCAGCTCCTTATACGGCTTGGCTGGTTCTGAAGGGCGTGGACGTGTCTGAACAGGTGGGAAATATGTCTGCAAATCCCTCAATGGATCTGCCACTTCCTGCGCCTGAGTCGCACCACCTTTATAATAGTAACCGTAGCCACCGCTTTTCAGCTCTCCTGGGCGTATGCGTCCGTCAGGATGCTCCACGACCATAGGCACATCGCCGACACGACGAAGATGGAAGCCGGGCTGTTGTCTCGGCATCCATCCAAGGAATCCAAGACCAAAGGCATGGGGACGGAAAGGCATAGGCCGCCCATACTCTCCCACACCGACCCTGTAACCATGAAGTCCCATGGCAACACGGCCATTGACATTACGGGCTGCAACGAAGGATGAAGGGAGGTCGAAGTCCTTGCCGACAATGCCATTGAAGACATTATAGGCTTTCTTGTTGGCATAGTTGGTGCCACCATCACCGAGAGCACGGAACTGCTGCTCACTGATGTTATATTGCAGCAACGGGGAGTCATGCCCCTGAACAAGGAGCTTATACCTGCCGTCCTCGACGGCAAGCTGGGCACTCATGCCGTTCCTGCGAAGGAGGTCTTCCAACTGATAGGAAAGCCGTCCTCTCATGGGTAGTGATTCTGAACGTATGCTCATAATTCGCTCCTTTCTCTAATGGTTAGTTTGACAGACTCTCCTCGAACAGTTCGTCACGATAGTCCATGAATGCCAAGGCCGATTGGTCACTGCCCGTATCAATGGACTTGTCCTTGCAGAACTGCTCATATTCTTCTGTTAACTCATCTGACTGCTGTGTAACGAAATCCACGGCAGAAATGTTTCCGGCCTCGTACTGTTCACGAAGGTCATCATAATCAGGATAATTCTTTGCCATAATGATGTTGTTTAATGGTTATACTGTATTACTCATATTTCTGATATTATCGCACAAGCTGATGCTGCTCTTCTTCTGTGTTGTCTGCGTGAAGGTGTGGTTCCTGAATGGCATGACGTAGCTCCTGTGCCTCGCTGACCATTCCATGCAGTTTGGCAATACGCTCCAGCTCATCAAGGATGTCTTTGGTGAACTCCTCTTCAGGAACATAGGTAAGTCGCCCGTCTTTATTGAGCCAACATCCATCATTGCCGAATGAATACTTTGGCATGACACGACGCACCGTATTTTCCCATCTGGCAGCAGTGCCTGGAACGACGATAACTCCCGTATCGGTAAAGAGGTCAACTCCGATAGTGACAGGTTCTTTTTGCCCCTGGTGGTTTTCCTCATAGAGTGTTACAAGACCGCCCTTCCAGAAGCTATTGAGGTCATCACCACTCAAATCATATTCGGTGGCAACAGCATTGAGGTTACGACCGATAACTTGTGTAGGCGTATAGATCACGCCATTGGTGTCTCGGTCAAGCTGCACGAAGGCTTGGATGCGTTGCATCTCCTCTACCCCTTCGTCAGTAACAGCCTTATCGTCCACCTCGGCAACAATGACCTTACCACTAAGAAGGGATTGGCGCTCCTCTTCACTGAAAGCATCGAGGTTGATGCTCTTCAGCTTGGGAGAGAACATGACATCAAGGCCCTCTTCCGTCTCGATAAGGCAGAACTTGGCATAGGCATGGGTTACTCCAAAGGGCTGTTCAACGCATATAGGCAGCAAGGGTGACTTACCACCACGTTCAAGGGTCTCATGCACAAATTCGGGGAGGTCATATATCATTTCCTCAGTAAGCCCGAACTCGGCAAGAATGTCAAGGGGATAATCCTCTCTGTGAAATCTTTTTTCTTCCATGTTCTTATGCATTTTGAAAATTTGCTGACGCAAAATTACTGGATAAGAAAGGATGTATGTTCTATAAAGTGCTCAAAATAGTGATATTTGGCATCCCTTTTTATTATTGGTTCTAACGAGGTGGTTGATTAGTACCAATAATTGAAAAACCGCTCAATATATTAAGATTCTTTCTTTGTTCTTAATCTAATGATATAAGGAGGCTCTAACTTTGCACCATGGAAACTAAGAAATCGATTTTATCAGTAATGGCCTTGCTTTGTTCGACGTTATTGTACGGGCAAAGTGACACAGGGTCATTTCACACCATTTGTGAGCACAACCGCACATTTGTGAAAAATGCAGAAGATAAGACGCGAGAAGATGTGTCTGATAGTATCTGCTCTACTGATTCCAATATGATAGATTCAGTTCAGTTATCGACTACAGTCTATTCCGGCTTGTCTATAGAACAGCTGGAGAAGCTGATTAAACTCTATGAGAGTTACAAACAAGACAAGAGGGAAAGAAGCACTTTAATAGAACATAATAACCAACAGGTACTCAGCTACTATACTGGAGAAAGTCGAGAATTGACTTTAGCCAACTTGATTGATGTCATCGAGGAGGTCGGTTTGAACAACCAACTATTTGTATTGGCTCAGGCTGTCCTGGAAACTGGGCACTTCACAAGCCCTGTATGCAAGAACTATCACAACCTGTTTGGATTATACGACAGTAAACACAAGGACTACTATCGCTTTGCCAGATGGGAGGACAGCGTGGTTGGCTATCAGAAATTCATCCAATACCGCTATAATGGAGGAAACTACCTGCAATTCCTAAAGCGCATCGGGTACGCTGAAGACCCAAGATATACAACCACTGTGGCAAAGATAGCCACCCAGCTTTACAAGAGGTTATTCACCCAATAGTATTATCAAGATATTGAGCGATACAGACTGCATCCCGAATGACAAAATCTCGATTCATTACACAAGTTTAACGCTCAATATTTTGATATGTCACCAAAAATTAGTAACTTTACATGCTAAAAGAGACAATTATCCTAATTGGACTGTGCTGCCTCTCATCGACGGCAAGAATACACGCACAGCAAGAAGCATCTCCATTCAATACGATTGGAGAAACACAAAAGAAAAAAGTCAGAACGATGGTGGAAGTTCTAACTGATACCACCGTTCAGGACTCGTTAGAAGAAGACATGGACATGCAAGCTGACAGTGCCATAGCAGAAGTACCTCTGATGGTGGCATTACCCCTGAAGGACATCCACATAAACTCGCCTTTTGGAATGAGGCGTGATCCGATGAACCGCAGGAAAGGCAGGATGCACTATGGATTGGATTTAAGGGCAAAGTATGAAGATGTCTATTCGATGTTGCCTGGCACCGTGACAGATGCAGGTTCATCAACGGCTGGTGGAAACTACATCACCATCGATTACGGCATATGCACATGCTCGTTCCTCCACCTGTCGAAGATAGACGTGAAAAGAGGCCAACATGTGAAAGCCGGGCAAAAAATAGCAATAAGTGGAAACACGGGCAAACGTACCACAGGCCCGCACCTGCACTTGTCATGTAAGTGGAGCGATACGGGGAAGTATTTTGACCCGCGTATATTGCTGAAGTTCATCACGGAGCAGTTAATGAAGCTGAAGATACCGTAAAATACAAATACAAAGATATGGGAGTAGTAATCATTATAGTGGGCATCATGCTTATCATCGCCCACAAAAACAAGGGGAAGAAAAAGAAAAATCGAACTACCTGGCATGGGAAGTCCGATTGGGAACGTGAGTGTGATGATGGTGGAAAGTTCTTTGGATGGTAAGAACATGAAACCTACTATCATTGAACAATCCTTACTTGCTGAACTGATGATGTTCTTTTAGAGCTTTAATAATTGCTGAAGCCGAAAGGAACACACATTCGTCATTTCCATATCCTCCATGCATGATTCCGACAACATCGTTATTGTTTAACAAGGGGCTACCACTACTTCCTTCATGGCGAACACATTCACAAACAAAATAGTTACCTTGAACAGCTCCTATCGGATATGCAGGTGTGGTATCGAGAATAATTCTCCTGTCTGCAAAGATTGAAGTTCCTTCTGCGACTTCCACCATACAGTGACTACTTAACACATCGCCAATTTGTGGTAAATATGACGAAAGGGTTAATGGGCTTTCTACACCTTTGAAATTATACACGGCCAAATCATAAGAATCTTCCGGCACATTTGAATCTTCAAAAAATGAAACGAATAACGGTGGCTCTTTTGATAAGGCATACGTTCTACCATTCACCAAAATATATGGGGCCACATATACTTTTAATATGTGGGCTGCTGTTATAAATAGCCCATCTGCAACGAACCCCTGTCCAATAATAGTCCTGTTTTCGCCAAAAATCGGATATATATATTGCTCCATGTTAGATAAAATGAAGAATAGCGAGAATAATAATGCCGGCTATCAAGATCCATCGATTGATATTGATGGATTTTGATAAGGAGTCATTAAGTGCAGTAACGGCAGTCTTTACATCATCTACAGAATCCTTTATGTTGTCACAAGTTGTTTGAACCTTCGAACATGCCTCCGTAAGACTATCCAACTTCTGAAGAGCTGCATCAGCTTTAGAAATAGAGTCTTCTAACTTTTGGCTAAAAGCCCTATGACGTTCATCCATCTGTTGAACTACATCATCCGTGTAGCCCTTGACTGTAACAGGCAATTCTGCTACCTTCCCGATAATGTTCGCTAAGGCTTGATCCTGGTCTTTTTGAGATTCGGTCAAAACCGTTGTCAAATTGGCAAGTGTGTCCCTGATTGTTGTAATCTCAGACATGGCAGATCTCAGTTCCTGACGGAGCGTATTTAATTCATTGACACGCTCTGTAAGGATTGTATTTTGTTCGGAGAACTTACTTAATGTCTTGTCTGTAGAGGACTTGAACCCTGCGGATATTGTGTCACAGGATGCTTTCAGTGTCGTGAAAGCATTTTGAACTTGGGTCGACAAGCCTTCTTGCGACTGTTTCAGTTGCTTTTCCCATTCAATGATCTCATTACGGAGATTTGTAATGGACTCTACATAATCACTTACGGTCTGCCTTAACTCGTTACTGGCATTAACCGTATTCTCAACTTGTTTTCTTGCAGAATCCAAGTCTTTGAGGTTTTGTTCAAGCCGTTCCAAAGTGGCGTTAATGTCGTATGGCATAAGCTTATATATTTAGATATTTATTTACAATTTCGTTAATCTTCTCCTCATGAATAAAAAGAGTTATCATCTTTTTACCATTCTCAATCAGTTTGTCCCTGATAAAATCATCGTCGTCTCGTACTTTTGAAGCAAGATGACTATTGAATTGATCAATGTAATCCCATACTTCAGAGCCCGTATTTTGAGATAATGACATGAAGCCCTCAATATAGTTATTGTAGGCATTTGATTTTAGAGTTTCGTTGTTCCCAGCACCAAGAACAGTTATGCAGTATGTAAGCAAAAGTTGTAGGGCTGCATTATCAGGATGCGCTCTCAAACAGAGGAGCGTTGCACCATAGAGATGTTTTATATTGTCAATCTCACTTCCTGAATTATCATTTGCTGGATTGATGATTTCAATATATTTTTGGACTACATCAAATCCGTCCCTGCCATCAATATCAGTATCATCTTTTAAGGAATATGGTTTACCATTAACTTGATAGCCAGTCCTGGCATATTTTGAATTGAAATAGAGGTGAATAAATTCCTTTAACCATTCGTCATCTCCATTTGCTTGCCGCTCTATGATACTATCCTCACAGGCAATTCTCATATCTTCTATCGCACGATACCTCTTTTTTTCAAGATTGTCATATACGAAAGCCGTTAGATAACCTAAACACTTATCTAAATAATTACGACCTTCCTGCTTGTCAATCTCATTTACTTTCTTCTGTGCCTGCTCTGTTGAATAATACTTTCGGAAGAAATCAAGCATATATTGTTTGAACTCTTCGTCTGTACGTTTATGGATTTTCAGCTCATAAGTCTGCGACAAATAATCAATAGTAACATCGTCCACAAGACCAATGCAGCACAAACGATAGATAGCTTTGTCTGTATCATCCTTATCACGCTTCTTGCAGAAAGCCATTCTCAATTTGCGATATACATCCCTGTCAGCATGATGTCTTAACCACGCAGTATCACCTGAGCATTTTGCGATTTTAGCGATAAGCTGTTCAAAATCCTCAATTTTCTTTAAATCCAGTTTTCCATATCTGTCTTCATTAATATCTGCCCAACCCTGTGCCTGGGATATTTTGGAGATTTCGTCCTTTATAGACTTTTCAAATCCTTCCGGGTCTTGTTTTATATTATTCTCCCATGACACCACCACACTGGCATTGCCATCTTCATCTGCATTTGCCATCGCTTGATAAATACCTTCTATTATGTTATCTTCACCTTCAAGAGGTTTAAGCAGATAAGCCGGTGTGTGTTCTGGATAACTACTGAGTATCTCAATTAGTGAGCCAGAGATATATGCACATAGATTGTAATCGAAATCGGTGTATCTATAAGTTGGAGTTAATGTGTCCAAAAAGATATATCCATATTGTTTATTGCTGTCCTCCTCCGAGAAGACAGTAATACTCTTTTTCTGTGCAGAAACTTTTAAGCATACATCTTCATTGCCAGTTAAATCTCTTAGTTTGCCTTGTACCTCAATCAAACGAGTTGGCTTTGCATTCATTATACGATCGGTCAATTCAACAAGAATGACCTTTTCCTTAAACAATCCTCTGAAAGAATTGTTATGGAACCACAAATTGATGTCCTTATCTATATTTTCAAGAAAACCTTGCTTACGAATAATATCAAGAATTCTGTCTATCTGCTCGTCTGTTGCTCCATTATGTTGGCATAAGTCTCGTATGTCATCAGCAAGAATAAACTTATTGATGTAGCGTTCAAGCCAAACAGGATCATCCTGTCCCATTAAATAACGAATGTCATTGATTTTATCAATTGTCAATTCTATATATTCGGTTGGGTCAAAAAGAACATAGGAAATCGCATGTTTTTTGTCACGGCCACCACGTCCTGCTTCCTGAACATAGCTCTCGATAGACGAAGGATGATTGACGTGGATAGTATATCGAATATTGGGTTTGTCAATACCCATACCAAAAGCTTTGGTGGCAACCATCACACTTTGTTCATTCTCATTAAACAACTTCATGTCTCCAGATGGATGATCGCCGCCAACAAAAGTTCCGATTACCAGATCTTGCCCTTTGGCCCGTAATTCTGTAGATATACCTGTTCGAGTTCCCCAGACATTATCCTCGACTCCAAATGTTCCATGAGCATGAGGGCAGAATATTATTCCGGCATTGGGATAATGATGGGTACTATCTGGAGCAAAGAAGTAATCCGATTCAAAGCCAGGGATATGAGCAATCTCAGTCTTCGTTGTCTCATTTTGATTAAGCAACGCAATATCTGATGGTATCTCATGAAGAAGAGAATACATCCTGTTTTTCTTTTCTGTTGCAACAACGTCCTTTAGTTCCCAATCTGACTTTGCCTTTAGCACATATTGCTCTGATGGCTCTCTTAGCTCATCAAAGTTTGACCGAACCTCCACAATCCGATAGGTTAGCTCTGGGCGAGCATCAGATTCCGGCCTAACTATCGTCTCACTATCAATGGTAAGATTACCTCCAAGAGTCAACTCACGCTCCACATCAGCAAGGACATCAAAAGATGCTGTAGCCGTAAGTCCGATGATTGAAAGTGGACGTTGTGATTTAGTGTGCATGAAGTTAATCATGTTTCTCCCAAGATGTAAGTATGAAGTACGGAAATCATGTCCCCATTCTGAAACACAATGAACCTCATCAATAATACCATAAGAGAAATACACATGATTCTTCTCTGTCATTGTTAGTAAACTCGAACGGAAGTTTTCCATCATAAACCGTTCTGGAGATAGTAACATGAACAGAACTGCACCATTTTGAAGCATGTTCAGTTTTTTCGCTTTCTCTTTTGCATCCATTCCACTATTGACACAGTCGCATGCGTCAATACGGGCTTCGCGCAGACCTCGTACTTGGTCAACCATTAGAGAAACAAGAGGATCAACGATAATAGAAACTCCTGGCTGTAAGATACATGAAAGCTGATATGTCAATGATTTACCTCCACCAGTAGGCAACAATCCAATAGTTGTCTTATCAGCCAATGCATGGCTGAGTATTGGTAACTGCCCAGGACGGAATGAAGGTTTACGAAATATATCACGAAGGAAATATGTTAGAATCTCTTCACGCTCTTTAATGATTATATAGGAACCTGTTCCATCTTTTTGAACAAGAGGAGGATATTGAACGTTCTCTGCTGTGCAAACCGTTCTTTCACGTTTTCTATAATGAGAAGAACGAATCAAATAAACTGTATCGGCATCAACATTAAGAGACAAAGCATCAATGTTATCACGCAAAAACATGGAAACATCCATACAGAGGTCAAAATGCGTCTCTGGTATGTTCGTCGTAACAGTATTCCCCATATGTAGTGGGGAGTTCTTAAACTCTTCTGTTGAGACGATACACAAATTGATTGGCGGGAATGTTTCGTCAGAACCAGCCAATGAACATATCTGCTCATATTTTTCTTTTAGGTCTTTAATGGCTATGGCAGCACACGGGACATCGCGTTCTATGATAGCAATATTCCATTTCTCTGCATCAGTTCTAAGAACCTCTGCCATCATGGCCTCGACTATCATTCGTTCCACACGAGCGATAGCAAGTGGAGCAAGAACTATCTGCAATGTATCAAGCCAAGAACCGGACAATTTCTTCCCATAGTTTGCTTTCAGAGTTGCAAGATATTTTACTGAAGCAGCATCTGTTTCCCAATTATTCATGAAAGCCGTATTATTTAGCTGCTCTATACGATAGGTGTCCCACCCACCTTGCAAGGCCATCTTATCCCGACGTTCGTCATTCAGACGGGAAAATATATTGGAATGGTAGCGTCTGCCGTCCATTTCAAGGATAAAACCTGTTCGAGCATCACCATAAGGGATTTCTAAAGCAAAATCAACTCTTTGGTCTTTACTAAATTGTTTATCAGGAATGTCAACAATCGAAGACAAAGGTCTTTGTGGTTCAAACACCTGAATGAGATATTCACTTTGTGTTCCTTTAAGATAACGTTCAATGAATCCCTTTTCAAAAGAACTTTCAAGCATATCCCCATTATAGAATTCCACGTTAAAGCGTGGATCAATGATATGCAAAGCTTCATAGATTTCTTGAACATTTAGCTTATGAGTCGATTTATATTCAACAAGAGCATCCTTATCTGGCTTGGTAGAGATGTTGTATGTATCTGAGAAAATGTTTTCTAAAAACAGAGGTGCTTTTGTGGGCAGGCCACGAGAAATGATATTGGCAAGAATTGCAAGTTTGGAATCATTGACTATATTATAGCCAAGAGGAATGTTCGACTTGACATCAAACATAGAAAGTGCATGATAAAGCCCTTCTGTCTCTTCAGCCTTATCTGATTTAGTGTACTCCTCAGAAACAGAATCAAGTATAAATCCAGCAAAGAACTGCTCTTTCTTATATGAATCTTCGATGCGCTTTCTAATATTCTCAATAGTTTCAATACGGTCAAAGCGCTTAAAGAAAATACGCATAGAGATAGTCCATTCTCCTTGCCACGTACCACGCTCTTTATTAAGCGTTGCATACATGACATCAGGTGCCGTAGCTGCTACAAATTCATCAACGCGCCTGTTGTTACTGTAATAAGGGCCAACACAAATGAAATAGTTGTCACTACCAAATACTTGCTGGAACAAGTGAATAAATTTTGCAAGATCAAAAGCTTCAACATCAAGAATATTACTAAACAAATGAATTCTTCTTGTATTTGTTCTTTTGAAATCGCTTGCTTCAAGGCTATCAAAATCCTTTGTTATTGTGCTAACACTATATGAAGGATTATAGCATTTTATAACGTCAGATGCCCTCTTCGTTGCAGCGGATGATGGCTCTACTAAGTATATTTGTTTTATATTTGGCGTTATATGTTTCTCTTTCAGGAAATCAAACAAGCAGATTGTAGCAGTTCCCTGTCCACATCCCCAATCGAAGACTTCAACTTCTTCACAAAAGACATCTGCACCAGACATGCTGTTGAACGCCATATCCAGCTTCGCTTTGTGCATTTTACCAAAGCTATGCAGATACATATTAAGATGGTCGTCGTCATCCAAGATACCTTTGCCACGTTCCAAGTCGTCATATAGCTTATTACGCCTGGTTCTGTCCATTGGAAGCAACGATATAGCAGTATCTCTCATTCCGACGAATGAGATGTTTCCACGTTCTTTAAATATCTGTACAAAGTTAGGCATTCTTACTTTCCTGTTATAGTATCTGCAAATTTATTATCTTGATGTCTTTTCCAATTCTCCAATGCAATCTGCTTAGTAGTATTGGCATAGCAGTATTCACAAAGATGTGGGCATGTATTATACTCACCAATATCCTTGGATGCCATACACTCACAGAACTGCCGTTGACCTGGATCTTTTTTATGTTTACTGATGAAATAATGATTATGAGGTAAAAGTATAGCTCCTTGCGGTAACTCTGGTTTCCCAAATAAAGTCGGTGCTGGAACTTCCTCTATATGAACTTTCATGAAATCCATCAGCTCCTTATCATCCCATGCTAAACGAGTAATGAGATCACCATCAATACAGCGATTATGAAGAATATCGTACTTGGAAATATCAATTTTCTCTCCACATGTCGCAAGTTGGAAATTCCACCCTCTTTTGCGATTCATAGTTGATAGTTTATCAGCAAACTCATCCATCTGTTCAGTGTCCCATTCATGATATGGGACTCCATTGACTTCAAGATTATGCTTCACTTTCTTGTACATTGCGATGTCTGCATAACTGAAGACCAACTTCTCTGTATAGTCTTTCAGTTGATCGCCTATAGACTGAACTTTTACCAACAAATCTTCAACTGAAATGTCATCAGTTAAAATCATAGGATCAAACCTCCAAATAACAGCACCTTTACCTAGTTGCTCTACGAGTAATTTGAAAGTTTCTATACGATTAGATAGAGAAGGGACTTTTTCAAGTTTCTCCCGTTCGTAATCATTTAACGTGTATTGTATGTAGCATTTGATGTTCCTTTCCCTCAAAATATGAAGGTATGGTAATAATGGACGTGGATTCTTCGACCAAAATACAATAAAGCGTGTCTGGTCATAAGAAACATACGATTTGACACCATTAAAGGGATTCATCCATGCCGAATACCCTTTCTGCAAACGATGGAAGAACCAATCGGCGTAGAATGCCGGAATATCAGTACTCCTGCTTGCAGAAACAATCATTGGAGCTTGCATCGAAACGATGGTTCCACCTTCAATCGGTCTCTCTATCTTAGTCCAACTTGCCATAAATAAATTCGTAAATATTTATACGTCTAAAGTAATCAAATATTAAAACATTATACCACATTGGTATTCAAACAAAGTCTTCCGTTCTATTTCATGGAACGTAGCCTTGCCGTTATCAATGGTTATTTCTATAGTTTCTTGGATGAGACCACCAAAGTTAGTGAAGAAGCAACATGTCACATAGAATCGACCATTGGCTTTTACAACATCAGGTGATGTGATGTGTTGTTTCAAGGCTTTTCTCACCATGATAGTATCATCTTTTTGGAGACATTCAATGTAATCAGTGAACTCTTCAAAGAACAAATAATAGCGGCGATTATAAAGCGCGTGCCAGAACATCGGAAGGACATGCCACAGATTGTACAAAATATATGCATTCCATGCTCCTTCTTCTGAACATTCAACATTAATATAGTCCCAAATGCTTTGGTCATAAGCACCATCAGGAGTTTCTACAAAAAGTTTACTTCTATCTCCACTCCCCTGTTGTTTGCACTTTTCCACATGAAGCGACATTCCATCTGGTAATGTTAGCTTGGGTAGAAGAGCCAATATCTTAGGATAATTGTTCTCATCCTGCATGTGACTATACAAATTCGTTGTCGAGGATGATCTAACAGAAGCTAAGTATGCATGGAAGTCAAAACGACCATTTTGATTTCCTAAGGCTTTTGCCTGTCGAATTGACGCTAAAGCAGTGGAACGATATTCCATTTCTATCTGTTGTTCCCTTTTCCTTTCTTCTGCATCTTTTAACGATTTCCTCTTATCTCTTATATTAGTGAATAAGAAATATGGCAGAAAGAGAATGATAATTGGAGCAAATAAAAAGACCATAAAGAATGCAAACTTTTCTACCGAGTCTGATTCTTTCCAATTGAAGGTGCTTTCTTTACGCCTGTAAAGGTAAATGGCTAATAAAATAAGCCAGGAAACACTATATATAATGATAGCAATTTTCATCTTTCAATTATTTTTGTCAGAGATTCTTTATAACACTTAAAATTGGTTGACAGTTATAGATTAACCCAAAATATACTGTTGTAGATGGTCTGGAATAAACTTTGCAATCTCTTCTTTTTCATATATAGGGTCATTCCCATTGAAAAAGTACAGCATATCTTCCCGACCACCTCCTTCCCAATACAGAGTGGAAACAACGAAAGCTTTACTTATGAATTTTTCCTCTTCATTAATGGGAACTTCGATTTCTGCATGGCCAAATTCCACTTTCTCATTTGGGAAAATAGCTTCAATTGACGGTGTCGAAATCTTAGTGCAAAACATATCTCCTATAACAAGAGATTTTGCTTTAGTAACAAGATAATTAGCTGGTGAATATTTTGGCGATAAAGTTTCATCTATACAGAAAAAATAAGAGATCAGTTTATAGTTCTGACTCATAACTTTTCCGTAGTTATCTACCATTGCCACAAAAGAGAATTTTGAGTATTCCTGCCCTTCGAACTTTTGAGGAATCTTAGTTAAGAAACAAGCTACTATTCCTAATTTAGGATTGTGAATTCTATTCAACACGTCTTTCACATCAAAGTCTTCCATCGGTATGGACTCAACATTATTACGTTTATAATATCTATGATCCTTGGCCATGTGGGGAGCTTTGTCACTTCTAGGCACTTGAACGACATAGATTGACTTTGAGAAATCACCATCCTTTCGAATAGGATAGATTTTAAGTCCCTCAATAGATGGTTGTACATATCGTGCTATTATACTAATATATTCTGTTGTTATCTTGTTCCCATCCACAAAAGAGTATTCACTGGCCACATGGTTATCTTCAGCAACGCCATATACAACAATTCCTCCGTCAGAATTAGCGAATGCCGAAAAAGTCTTCGTAACTTTGTCCGCATTCTCTTTTGAAAGAGCGTTTGCTCGTTTTAATTCAAGATGAACACCTTCCTCTGCATGATTATCAATCAATGCTTGGATGTCATCAATGGTGTAAATATTTTGTTCATGCAATTCCATAAACTAATCTTATACTATTATTATACTATTACTAAATGATCCAGCTGTTTTTTGATTTCCTCGAATGGCTGATTTAAATCCAAAGTACGGAAATATATCGTGTTTCCATCATTCAAAACCACTTGATTGTTTGGCACGATTTCTTCCTGTGTCTTGGCATATAAAAGCATTCCATCCACATTACCAGTATGCTCTTTGTCCAAATTATATACATAAGATTGAATTTGATAGAGATTATTGGAATGTATAGTTCTTTTATTAAAGTTATTCTGCATAGTCTTACCATAATATTTGGCATCTATTATGAGGGTACGATAGGCAAAATGGAGCATCACATCGGTCTTCATAATGGGCAATACATTCATATCTGAAACATCTTTTTGAACATTCCAATCAATTTGACTGGCTTCAGCATTGAGTTCTGGATAATGCCTCTTATAAAATTCCAAAATAAACTTCTCATACAGCCTGCACATATTCTCATCAGAGAACTGTTTCATTCTATAATCTCCTCTATCTGTAGTAAGTAAAATGTCACTAACAACAAAATAACATAAATATAGGAGCATTTGGTATGTTCGGGTATTCCTGTCAAAACGAAGTCGTTTCCATATGACGGAATCAAGGTTTATTGTATTGACATTATTGAAAAATAGCATCAACCTTCTCAGTGTCTTCTTCCTTTGAGATTTCACTTCATTATGATTGATGAGAGCAATACAAGTAGATTTCAAAATTTGATTAAACTCGCAATTCTCTGAATATTCATCATATTCGCAAGATAACTTTGTTTTCTGAGAAATACGTTCACGTATGGTTCCATTGATGTCTAATTTTCCACGCAATGTCGTCAATGATTCATTTTTAGACACATACTCTCTATGAAGGCCCTGTTTCAGGAGAAATGAAATACCACAGGACAATATTTCTGCAAAGAGGTCGTGAACATTCTCGAACTCTTCACCAGCAATATACTCATAGTTGTTCTGTCTTAGCTCATGAAAAGCATAAGTCAACATATAATAGATATTGCGAATAAATATGCCCTTATCTTCAGTCATTTAGTACCTTTATTAATTTATCTATTTCGTTGTTACTTGTTTCTTTGTTATCAAACCAATACTCTTCAAGCATTGGCGCAATATCATATAACACAACATTCCGTAACCAACCATAATCAAAGATTTTCTGATTACAGAAGTAACTGTGGCCTATGCAGAAACCTTCACCAAGGGAATCGTCTTTCAAGATTGTGTCATTGAGAGACTTTACGGCTTCTATAACCTTATCAAACTTTGCATTGCCAATTTCTTTCTGGTATGTCATAAAGCCTGCTGAATCAAAGCCTGGTTTCATTTTGAAAAAAGCAAAACGACGGCGAAGTGCATAGTCGATCATCGCAAGGCTCCTATCCGCAGTATTCATCATACCAATAATATATAGGTTATCAGGAACATAGAACTTTTCATCGCTATATGCCAACTTTACAGCATGCTTGTCACTCCTATAACTATTTTCTATAAGCATTAGAAGCTCTCCAAAAATCTTACTAAGATTCCCACGATTGATTTCGTCTATGATGAAGAAGAAAGATTTTTCTGGAGCAGATTTTGCCATCCTACAGAATTTATAGAATATTCCTTTCTGAAGAATAAACCCACCATCTTCCTCTGGCTTATAACCCATAATAAAGTCCTCATACGAATAATTCTGGTGGAATTGAACAAATTCGACTCTTGATTCGTCTTTTTGCCCCATCATAGCATAGGCAAGCCTTGTGGCTGCAAAGGTTTTTCCTGTGCCAGGTGCGCCTTGAAGAATGATATTCTTCTTGGTTATCAATAGTTTCTTTAACGTGGAAAGGTCTTCCTTATTCATATAGACCTCTTTCAAGAAAGCATCGTCATCATACGTTTCAAAATCCTTTTGCTTTACTATCGGATTATCTTCACGAATAATATCCATTAGTATGTTGAATTCATCTTCCGTCAATTTGAAGAATGATCCATTCTTGTTTTTCAAGAACTCCATCTCTGACAATTCATCAATGTCCTTGAAAGTAGCATAATCCACAGGATTTGCGAAAGTTTCTTTTTTCCTAAAGAAAAGTTCTTTGCCATCGTTTTCTTTCGCAATCTCCAATAATGCTACAATCTGTTTCGTCGGGGTTGCTTCATACCCGATAACGACATCTCCAGCTTTTGCATTCAGAAAGTTCTTAAAGATACGACGTTGATGACCATTGCCATTATACAATGTATAACTTTGCACTTCATCAACAGCCATATCATACAAGCTCCAAATGCTTGGTTTTGCAACCAACCACCAGTAGTTACGAGGAGAATCATCACTAACTTCTTGAATGCCATTATGCGGTTGGTCAACAGATGGATTCTCATCCTGAACAGATTCAACTTTGGCGAAATCTTTCTCCTCCAAATAACGTCCAATATAATGGCCAACATCAACTGTCAGGGTCTTCAACTCTAAATCAGGATAATACCGATTCTTGCCAGATATATGTTTACCTAACAAAGTAGCTAGTTCTACATCACTTTTAATAAGACCGTTTAATTCGTCATAAAGAGGATAGAATTGAGCCATATTCTGCTTATACGCCCCCTTTTTGAACACTAACCCGGTATTAAGTCTCTCCGCAACATTCTTTATAATACCAAACTGATAGATATAATACTTGTCAGGATAACGTAACCATAAGTAAACACTTATAGCGTGTTCGTCTTGATAATGGTTGTTTTCTCCATGATTATAACGCTGAAAAACAGTCACAGCAGATTGCTTGAAATTCTCGATGCGTTCACAAACATCTTGGCTCTCATCATATAGTGCTTTGAACATAGAGCGAATCTCCTTTGGTGCCCATTCTGCCATTATCTGAATCATCTTTCCAGGATAGCTGGATTGACTTACAAGTAAGTTCATTGTCGCACTTAGGGAACTTTTCAGCATACCTGATAGGTTGGCTGCGTCTATATTCCAATTCTTCTGAAAAACAGACACGGCTTCCCATTTATACAATTCTTGACTTCCCCAGTCCTCTGTTTTGAGAAAGTTCTTATACTTGGCGATAACGTCATGGAATACAGATTCGTCTATCATAATTATTTCTTTGTTGTTCTTAGACTATTATATATTTCCTCAGAAAAGATACCCAACACATCTTTCTTTATATCCTCATTGTTTAGTAATAGAGAAAAGAAGTCCTTGTTCTCAGAAAGCCCTTTAATCAAAGCTTCATCAATGCCATCATAATACTCAAACTCAAAGTCCTTCAGTGTGTTGCTCTTGGCACTCGTCCTGAGCTTTTCTGACTTCATCATGATGTCACGTATTTGAAGCATAGCCTTTACTGCGACATCGTTATCATACGACTTACCTGTTCTACTATTAATCTCTGCTATAATCTTTGAAAGCAACTCTTCCTTATCTGGAGTAAGACCAAGGTTTTCTGCCGTAGGCAACTTTACAATTGGTTGAGCGACCAAATCAGGTTTCTTATGCTCATCCTTCTTCTTTTGGACAAAATTAGTTGCTTTTATCTTTCCGTCAAGATTAAATCCCCCTCCAGGATGTTTAATGTTTATGTAAGCTAAAAGATAGTGTATGAAGTTGTACTTCTTGTGTAATTCAACATCTTCGAAACTCGATGCTTGAAGCAGGAACTCATAGAACCTAACAAAATGGAGCAATAGGGAAATGATCTCCTGTTGCCTTTCTAATGGATAACGTTCTATCAAGTTCTTGGCTTTGTTGAAATAAAAAGTCAACTTCTGTTTGTCCTTGGCAGTAATAACCTTTTTGGCATATAGCAACTCATTGGCATTATCAATATCAGCAGGGTCAAGAATTGTATAGGCATCTATCCTCGCTTCCAAATCATAGATTGATTCAGCCGAAACATTATTCGACAGAATTGTGGCTGTGAAATATGGAGCAAAAGCCTTTTTCATGTCCTCATAGTCATTGGAGAAATCCAAAACTACCGTTTTTTTCTCAAATGGAGGACATATCCTATTCAAACGGGATAAAGTCTGAACAGCCTTAACTCCCCTTAATGACTTCAGGACATACATGGCACACAGTTTCTTTTGGTCAAACCCTGTCTGATACTTGTCTGCCACCAATAACACATTATATTCGTCTGTGTCAAAGTAATCAGCAGTTTTATTCTCCGAAAAGCCGTTCATGCCTGACTCTGTATATTCAACGTCATCTTGACTTAATTTGACTTTACCAGAAAAAGCCACCAAAGCATGAATATCTTCATATCCTTTGCGCTTAATGTACTTATCAAATGCTATACGGTATTTTACTGCAGCTGCACGAGATGGCGTAATAACCATCGCCTTAGCCATTCCTCCCAATTCGTTCATTACCATTGTGCGGAAATGTTCTACAATCACCTCTACCCTTTGAAGTATGTTCGTGTCATGTAACTCCACAAAACGTGCGATTTGTCTCTTCGCATCACTTGTTTTACAACGTGGATCCTCCTCTATCTCTTTGTTCAAATGATAATAGGTATCATAAGTAATATAGTTTTGCAGGACATCAAGGATAAAGCCTTCCTCTATGGCCTGTTTCATAGAATAGATGTGAAATGCCTCACGCTGCCCCTTTGTGTTCAATCGTCCAAACAACATCAAAGTCGTTGGCTTTGGAGTAGCTGTAAAAGCAAAAATGCTAACGTTGGGTTGTTTGCCATTACGTCGAATCTCATCTGTCATCATGTCTTGAACATCTGTGAAATCATCTTCGCCTGCACCAAGGCTTTTTGATACTGCGGCCATGTCTTTTCCAGAAGTACTGCTATGTGCCTCGTCAATGATAACAGCGAACTTCTTGTTTTTAAGTCCTTTTACACTATCTACGATATATGGAAATTTCTGAATGGTTGTAGCAATAATTTTCGTATTGCTGTTTAATGCATTTGCAAGGTCGGCAGACGAACATTTTTCATCCATAACACGAATCAATCCAGCCTTGTGTTCTATACCCAACAAAGCTGCCTGAAGTTGACGGTCAACAACCACACGATCTGTCACAACAACTACATTATCAAATATCTGTTTGTTATCAGTGTCATGAAGTGAAGTCAAGCGATGGGCCAACCAAGTGATGCTATTAGTCTTTCCACTTCCTGCACTATGTTGAATCAGGTAGTTTTGACTACTATGGTTCTGTCGTACATCATCCAATGTCTTATGAATGACATCTAATTGATGAAAACGTGGGAAAATCAAAGTCTCTGTAACTTTTGTTTTACCAGTCAGTTCATTGGTCTTTTCCTTGACTTCTATGAATATAAACTTACTAATCAGCTCAATAAGGGTGTCTTTTTTCAGTATGTGTTCCCACATATAAGACACACTGTATCTATCATCAAATACAGGATTCCCTTTACCAGCATCAATACCAATCCCTTTACCCAAGTTAAATGGAAGGAAATAGGTGGCATCGCCATCCAACTTAGTTGTCATATAGACCTCGTTTAAATCCATGGCAAAGTTTACTAATGTACCTGCTTTAAATAGGAATAAACGAGTCTTTGGGTCACGCTCAGTGCGATATTGGTATATTGCATCCTGATAGCTCTGATTTGCCAAATTACATTTCAACTCAATGCTTGCGATAGCAATACCATTTAAGAATAGAACAAGATCTACTCGCTCCTTGTCACTGGCCCAGACCTCCTCCATCACACTGAATATGTTCAGATTATATTTCTCAGTCAGTTCCTTATTGAAAGTCGTTGCTGGCTGTCTGTACATTAATGTCAAACGATAATTGGATAGTTCTATTCCATTTTTCAAAACATTAAGTATGCTACCACGTTTCTTTATAGACTCTGAATTTATAAGCCCCACAATGGTCTCTTCCAAATCACCTTTGTAAATTTTCCGAAGAGCATCCATTTCATTCTTTTGCGTTGCATTCAGAAAATCAAAAAGCATACCACGGTCTATGGCGAAATGGCGGTCAAATTCTTTTGCCTTTCGCTCACGGAAACCATTGTCTTCAACTAATCGGTCTATGATAAACCGTTGATAGTCTTTTTCTGATAATATATCGTTCATGCTGGCACCTCCTTTTTCCCTGTCACGTATTCATAAATGATAGACTTCTTGTAACCCTGAAGAATTGCTATCTTTTGCTTGTTAGCATCAATGTATTGGGTGATTGACGAGCATTTATCATCTAAATACTTAGCTATGGCCACTTGCTCCTCCAGAGGAGGAACAGGCAAGCGAAAGTTCTTGAAGGTATGTGCTTGTAAGCGCCATCTTCCAACACCTGCTACACCATTTCCCAAAGAGTAATAGATTTTATCCAAATAACAACATTGGAAAACATATTTGAAATAATCTAAACTATTTGCTTTTTTGTCTATAAGTCTAAACACACGATAGTCAGGACTTGTAACACCAAATTTATCAGAATAATCAACCCATCCAGTCAACAAGTCCATATGGTTCATAACAAAATCTTCTGGATAAACAAACTGGTAGCCTGCATAGCTTTCTGCAATTTGACCACCATAGTCGTTCAAATCCTTAACCTTTAAGCCTTGCTGAGTCACAGAAAGGACATCGTAGCCTTCTTCTCCTGCTATTCTTTTAACAATTTCAAATAAGTATTTGGTTTTTATAATCTGCCAATGTGATGGAATCCGCCCCATCCAAATAATGCCAGATTCCTTTGTTTCAACTACAGAATTTAAGCCATGCGTAATAGCTTCCGTTATTACAGAACGTCGATATTGCTCTATTGTATCTATTTGCTTTTGCAAGTCATTAATCAACGCATCAATCTCATTACACTTGTTGTCTAAGAAATCTGCAATAAGCTTTTGATCTCCTAATGGTGGAACGGGAATAATCGTATTTCCGAAGTCCTCAAATGCAATATTCTTTCCATCCCTTAAAGACATTGTATAAGAATTCATTTTTTCAATAAAGCTACTGTCTTTAAAGAGATACTTATAGTATCGAGACACTACTTTTCTTGTAGGATAAAATACCTGATAGGCTGGAGAAACAACGCCCTCATATTCTGAATATTCAAAACCTCCTTGGAAGCTTCGTAAACTTATACAGAATCCTCCTTTATGAATTGTTTTTAGTGATTCTAAATCGACACTCTCCTTTAATTTAACAGCATTCATACCCGTTAAGTCTTCATACAAAGATTGTGGTATAACACCATATTTTTGAGTAGGAGAAAGTAGTTGTAAATCGATACTATTTCCCTTTTCGCTCTTCTGAGCAAATAAATACTTTCCTTTTATCAAAGCCCAATCATATGGTATTATTCCAATCCAAGGAATATTACTATCTTTCGTCTGTCTCATAGGCATAATCACTTAAACAGATTAGCAATTTTAGAATCTACGCCAACTTCTAATTCCTCAAACCGCTTAGCAAGTTCTTGACTATCTATAGGAACTTGATATTTGTAGAAGTATCGAGTAAAAGGTATTTCCGCACCTGTCTTAATAATTGGAGTCTTTTTTGATAGGTTTTCTTCAAAGAAAGCCTTTGCATCAGGTACATGAGGCAGTACCTCACGTTCCATATAGTCATCTATGCTTTCTTCAAACTTTACTATTTCAGTATCTTTTGTCTCTTTATCGTATATGATATTTCCTTTCTTGTCTTTTTGTATCTCTGCAGATTTATCCATTACACTCAGTCCTTCTGCAATCTTATCAAGTAGATTCTTGTCATCAGTCACACCATCAAGAACTTGCAGTAATACTGGAGCAAAAGTGCTTGGAGAAAGATACTTTTTTGAATCCTTCGCAGCTTCAAGGGCTTCAAAAATCCGAGTATAAAGAAACTCTCCGTCCCTTAATGTCCTCAACTTCATTTCATCCTTGTGAGACAATTCATCTTTACTTTCCAGCTCCTCAATCTTTCGAGCATCATAAATACCTGAAAGTGTACATTTCTGCTTTAATCTCCATATACTTATATCATCGATAGCATAGCTGCGCTGCAAAGGCTGCATCACAGTATATTCCCGATAGATAAATTCTGTGTTGTTATAAATCTTAGAAAGTTCTCCTGGTTGAAATTCTGTATAGAGCTCCGTAATTATGTTACGGTCTTCACGAGTTATTTCAAACCGCTTGTTACCCAAAGCTTTTCTCAATTGATGGCAAATGCCAGATGCATCTATCAGTTGAACTTTACCTTTTCTTGCCTGCCGCTTATTCTTTGACAAGATCCAAATATATGTAGTTATACCTGTATTATAGAACAAGTCTGTTGGCAACTGAATAATGGCTTCAATCAAATCATTTTCTAAAAGCCAGCGTCTGATTTGACTCTCACCAGATGCTGTTCCACCAGTAAAAAGAGGACTTCCATTCTCAATGATGGCACATCGTCCATAATTGTCATCCATTTTATTAACTGCTGACTGCAAAAAGAGCATCTGCATATCACCAGAACCAGGCAGACCAATTCCCCAACGACTGTTCGGTTTCTTATGCTCGTCCTTAACTGCTTTTTCAACACCTTCAGCTGCATCCTTGCCACCCCATGCAGTTCCGAAAGGAGGATTCTCTATTACAAATCGCATCTTTATGTCTGAAAAGCAATCGGCCTTCATCGTGTCCTGATAGCGTACATTGTCCGCATTCTGACCCTTAATCAGCATTTCAGCAAGACACATGGCGTATGATTCAGGATTAATTTCCTGTCCAAAGAGCTTAACATTGGCAGTTGGATTAAAACGCATAATATGGTTATATGCAGTGCTGAGCATACCACCTGTTCCACAAGCTTGGTCAAGAATAGTGATAACCTTTCCTTCTTCAAAAATATCATCGCATCCTTCGGATAACAAAATATCCACCATTAGACGGATGATGTCACGTCCTGTATAATGGTCACCAGCCTCGGCGTTTTCAGAGAATTTGCGAATCAATTCTTCAAAAATATACCCCATCTTGATGTTATCCACAGTTCGAGGATCAAGATCAATCTCAGAAAAAGCTTTGACAACAGAAAACAAGCGATTGTTCTTATCCATCTTATCAATCTGTTTTCCGAAATCCAAGCCTTTCTCTGAAGAAAGTAAAATTTCCTTCACATTATTGGAAAATCCCTGTAGATAACTTTTAAAATTGGCAGCAAGGTTATCACTGTCATTTGTCAACTCAGCAAGGTCAAACTCGCTCGAATTATAAAAATGATAACCTGATATACCATACATAGCCTTTGCAGGATAATTCGGGTCTGACTTTGCCTTGGCTACAACATTGTCCTTAGTTGGAGCAAGAGCACATTCAAATCGGCGTATAATGGTCATCGGAATGATAACATCCTTATACTTATCGCTTTGGTATGTTCCGCGCAATTTATTCGCAACGCTCCAAATAAAATTAACTTCTCTGGTTACATCGATGGGAGATTCATCGGTAATTATATTTTTAAAACCAGCCATATTTCAAACTATACAACTAAATTGTTTTTGATTTTGGTCTTGCTACCAACACTACGGAATCTTGGCTTCCTACCAGTAACTCTCTTATATCAACCTCCAAAGCTTCAGCTATCTGTAAAAACGTCTGGATGTCAGGCTGAGAAGAGTTAGTACACCACTTTGATACAGTTGAAGTATCTTTACCTAACTTTTCTGCCAGCCATTTGTTCGTGCGCTGCTTCTCGGCTAGCACAACTTTAATCCGGTTAATCCGTTCCATATATTTCAATTATTGATTATTCTGGCGCAAATTTAATGAAAATAATTCAACTCAATGCATCTTTTATGATTTATTATATATTTTGGTGTGACATTCTAGTGAAAAACAGTAAAATGAATAACTTATCTTATAAAAACATGTCATTTAATTGCCAATAAAGTTCCATCGAATGATAAAAAAACGCCTGCTAAAAATAGTGTTTGATATGCTAATAAAATGTGCTCAAAAAAGCAGCATACAAGAGGGATAAGAAATATCTTTACATCTTGAAAAACAAGAGAGGCATTATAAGGCGACTCTCCCCTAATTTAAAGGGATAAAAACAATAAAGGGAAGTCATCATGGCTTCCCCTACTCGTCACATCTTGTTTTATTACTGTACATACCTTATCACGTTTTAGAACAGACATCCACTATGTTGTTCTGTGAGAATTTAGTAAAGTCTTCAAGGTTTTTATTATAAAAATCCTCCTCTAACACATACCTACTACATGAAATCGCATGTGATGCCTCACAGGGTTCATCGGGCTTCAAGTCACAAGTAAGTTTTTCCTCGTCATAATCATAATGATGATGACTGCAAAGATAGCAGTTTCTCACATCACAGCCTTTGCTTCTAGCTAAGGCCAGGCCCCAGTTGTAAAAACGTCCGAAGGAAAATACTTCTGGACTTCCTTTCCTTTCTGAATAAACGCCCGGACTCATATTACTATCCTTAATAGTAACTTCCAATAAAGAACACCTTCTTCTGTTCCTAAAAGTCTTACAATCACATGCAGACCTTGCAAATGCCTTGCCTGTACGGTAATAGATAAATTTTGAGAGTGAATATCGGGCTTGCATAGCTTCATCAACTATTTCTTTGGGGCTAAAACCGTAGAATCTCACAGTTTCACCCTCCTGAATGTCATTGGCTACAATATTTTCCACATCTTCTTCAGAATGAACTTCAAATTCGATGATTCGTTTATGGGACTCCTTCTTTTTTTGAGTACATTCATGCGTAACCTTAATCTCAATAAGAATATCATTCTTTGAATTGTCGGGATTACTCCATAACAGATCTGCTCTGAATCTATCATCATCGACATGAACAGTCTCTTCAAGTCTACAGAGATTAAGAAATTTCTTCAGATCAACAGTCTTTTCGACAAGTTTAGAACATTCATCGCCACTCTCCTTCCAAATACAGTTTGTGGCATACTTACAGGCCATCGACTGCTGATAATGGAGTATAATGCTCTCGGACTCTTCAAACCACTGTTTGAGTCTCAGCTTCGCAAAGGCATGGAGATAGGATTCATAAGAACATTCCTTATTAACATCGTTTTCATACCTATAGTCATGTGCAAAGTGCCAGGCGCGGATATTTCCGCAACGTTTGAGCATTCTGCATCCACAATGAGGACAGAAACAATCCTCCTTACTTTCATGAGCTTCGTTGATATGTACCAATACACCGCTCTTGGAAACAGCATAATGCTGCTCCATTCTATTCTCATATTCCATGGACCTGTGTGTTTACTGGTCAATATCAACGAAATCCACTTTCTTTCCCAAGGCAGTGGCAATCTTCGCAAGAATATCAAGTCCAACAGAGTAGCGACCATTCTCAATACGACTGAGATTGGCTGCATCGATGCCTACAAGACGAGCAAGATCTCGTGCTTCTATACCACGCTCTTCACGTATTTCCTTAATACGATTGCCAATTCTAGCCCTGTCCTCATATCTGGTACCACTACTAATTCCGAGAATACCACCACCAATACCAAAACGTAGGGACTCGCGCCAGATGTTATTAATCATCTGCTCTTTGTTATCGGAGAAGTTCTTGTCAAACAAAGTTTCAAGCCAGAAAAGTTCCTGTTTCCTGGTTTCCTCGTTAATATAACTACCGATTTGACAAAGGACTGTAAACACTTCTCCATCTGGAGCAGTGACTTCAACCTCTTTTCTGTTAATAATCTGGGCTGAAGATTGATTCATATACTTTGATATATCCATATTTTTAAATCGTTTTTATAGTGGTGTACCCCACTTCTAAAATGAATACCGCTGCAAAGGTAAGAATAAATTTTGAATTGGCAAATAAGTCAATTGGAAATTTACATATAAAACAATTATTTTGTGATTATTTTAATTTTATAGGACAAATTCTTATAAAGAGAGAGAAGACCTATTAGCCCTCTCTCTCCGCACTTACTTCTTATTGAACTCTTGTATCTCCTTAATCATATCTTTCACATCTTGATTAACTTGTAAGAAGTTGGCATATAATATTCGCTCACGTACTTCTGGCGAATCAAAATGGTAGAACTGAGGGATAGGATAATTAGCATAGTCCTTCTCCTCCTTAGAGATTTCATCCATGTCGAAGTTGGTCTTGCAGAAGAACTTACTGGTTTGAAACTCTTCTGACTCCTGGATGTCCATACTCCCTCCCCTGCCTGTCTTTGTCTTTACGAAGTCACGAGCAGTCTGACCACATATCCAGCCTGTTGCCATATCTGCAATCTTTGAGCCAGGCACAAGGCTGTCCATATTTTCATTGAAATTAACGGAAGTTCTGTCGCGGTCGATGGTCACACCTTTCTTTAACTGCACGACCTTACCGAAGATGTCGTTGGAGAGCCATTCAAGGGTTTCCTTGGCTCTGGCAGAACCACTGACCACATTACCTACAGTAGTAATAATCTTTTGCATACCTGTCTTGCCATAGTCGGCTTCCAACTGAGGCAGTTCCTGAAAGCCCAAGGCCACACTGACCTTATTACTACGAGCCGTTCCAATCAGACGGTCTATTTTGTGGAAATACAAAGTAGGCAGCTCATCGACGATGATGCTGACAGGAATATTCTTGCCTTGACCTGTATTGACACGGGTGACAAGTCGATTCAATATCAAAGCGTTCAAAGCACCAATGATACTTTCCATTTCTGGGTCATTGGCTATCAGTAGATAACTCGGATGTTTCGGGTCTGACACCTTCAAGTCGAAGTCATCACCGTCCTTATGGAAAATCCAATAAGATTCCTTGGTTGCAAGACGTGAAGTGAAGACACGCAGCGTACCAATCATACCTTCCAACTGCTCCATTGCCTTATTCTCAAATGCCGTCTTGAACGGTCCAAGAAGTGGTGCCACCTCCGTATCGGTCATCAGAACCTCAAAGATGGTTTCATAGCTTTCATTCAGGAATGACAGGATATGTGGCATGTCACTATATTTGCCCAACCAATATGCTGGAGTCGTTACATTACCCATTGCGTCACGAACAACACCCGTTGGTTTGATCATGCCTGTCTCTGGGTCAATAGTCTTGTCAAAGTTCAATTCCTGACCATTCTCGTCATAAGGTCTCTTCTCATAGTTGCAGAAGAAATAGATGCAGGCCGCAAGGAAGTTGACAGCTGAAGTCTGGAAGAACTGGTCACTACCTCCACCACCCTCTTTCTTGCCCTTCTGCAAGGATTCAAGAAGAGTCTCGGCTGTTTCACTGGCAGCAGCCAGATTGCCAATGTACTTCAGTTGGATAGGATTGACACGACGGCTGTATTCGACATTCACGAAATTGATGATGTTGAACTGACAGTCTTTCGGAGTCTTTCCAGCTTTCTTGTTGATACGATAATGATAGTACAGCTTCTGGGCAAGCGTCGGGAACTTGTAATCATAGACAACCATGGCAAAGCCTTTGGCACTGTGCTGACGGATAAAAGGCTCAATAATGGAAAAGGTCTTACCAGAACCAGGTGTTCCAACGACCCATGTACCACGGAAGGGATTGATAACATTGACCCATCCCTTGCGGAACTTTCCCTTGTAATAGTAGCGCATCGGTATATTGACACTATATTTGTTCTCCACCTTCTCCTCCATCTGCTCAAAGCTCTCGTTCTCGAAGTTGAAACGGTCTTTCAGCAAGCCATCCTTCAGGTATTTGGAGATATTGTCAAGTGCAACATGAACCAATACGGTACCGACCACAGACATTACGAAGTAAATCCATGTGCTGCTGTGGAGTGTGAAGAACGTTGGATTCCAATGGCGATTAAAGACCCAGACGGAGAAGAACATGAGTATCACACCAAAAGTAATGGGATAGATGACCATACGCTTGGCATTGAACTCCAAATGCTTCTTATTTCTGGTGCCGACACAAGTAACGCATATCATTAGGAAAGTCATGATCTTACTGCGAAGCATGTGGCCGTCCTGGTAAACATCCATGAGTTTGAGCCTGTCATGGATGTCAACGAGTATTCCACCCCAGAAGTCCAGGACTTCCGGGTTTATGGCATATTCAAAGAACTCTACTACCAAAGAGAGGTAGATGAAAGTACGGAATATCTTATATAGCGACTGAAGGTCTTTGCTTTCTTCCATCACTTATGGTTTTGCTCTTCTTTGTTCAAACGAATCATCATTATTGGTCTCACAGGCAATGAAGTATGCTTGTCAGTGCTTTCAAAACGACCTGAATAGAGGCTGAAACGCCATGCTCTGTCTGTGGCAGCCCCTTCACATTCTGTACTCGTCCAGTACCAGCAATCAACAGAGTCAACAGGAAGGACTACCCCTCCACATCGCTCGATAGTTGCATTGACGATATGCCTTGCCGCATAGAGCTTATACATTTCACCGACGGATGGTATGAAATACTTGGCTTGCACACTTGATGCTATAGGGGATTCTATCTTACCGTAACGCAAGGCCGTCGTGTTTGACTCTCCATCGCAAGCATTGATGTCAGTGGAAGTTCCCTGAGCAACATAGATGGTGTCTGGATTGCTGAAAGCATCCTGAGAAGAGGCATTCAAACTGACGGCATAGGCGATACCTGATATTTCGTCTGCTGCATCTACATAGAAAAGAACAGCTTCTGGAGTATTGCCGTTTTCAATACATTTCTCATAAGTGGTGACATCACCATTGGTGCTATAGACCATGCCCGGCATCCAGCTATGCCAGGAGAAATCTTCCTCGAAATGTTCATCACAGGAAGTCAGCAGCATAGTTGCCAATAAAGCATAGAATAGCTTCGTGAATATTCTTGTCTTCATAATAACTCGTTTTTTATCGTGAACCTGTTGGAAGTTTTATGCCTAACACAATGCCTGTACGAAACAGGTCTTCACCATTGATGCACAAATCTGTCTTCACCTGCCAATAGAGCTGCCATCCATGACGGAGAACATAGTTATGCTCATAACCAAGGTTTGCCCAACCTACTACCTCATGGGTATCACTGCCAGCACTGGCCCCGATACGCAGACTGCCATACTTGTTTCTGGAACGTACAACACATGGTTTATAGGCCACACCCAATCCCCATGTGCGATAGTTGTTCCAGAATGATTCTTTGGTGACGTGTCCGGCAGATTCGTCCTTTGCCCACTTTACATAGCCATTGGCAAAGTATTCCCAAGCATTGTGATTCTTTGTCTCATGCTCCACGGCAAGCGTTACATCAAAGCCTCTCTCATAGAGCGCACCAACGCCCAATGAGAGACGGTTGCCGTGGCTCTGTGCTTTACCTGTCACCGCCAGCATGAGCATGGCAGAGACAAGTAACGGCTTCATATTACTTATTTTCTTCATAGTTCAATCGTTTTTATTCTTCCATCAGTATGGCTCTATTAAACGAATCGGCACTGAGCACATCCTCATACTCAATACTGAGATTGATGGTACGGCCACTAATCTGCTTCTCACTAAGTTCTATGGTCAGGATCTTGTCATTGGGAAAAGTCATCTTCTTCAAGACAATGACATTTCTGTAACCATAGCGGAATGATTGTGTCGGATCAAGAACAAGTTCCGGCTTCAACTCAATAGTCTGCACAGTCGTAGCTTTCGAGGTCTTCTTATCATTGAGCTTAACCCTCAACTGGTCAATATCGAAACGGATGTTAGTCCTATTCTCCACAGAGAAATCAATGAAGAAATACTCCCCAACACTATAGATGTTGTTCAGGCGCATTGTCATACGGTGCATCTTGGTTGAAACGTTGCGAAAACGTGCTGGCGACGCCCAGATTTGACGCGCATACCGTGTCATATCTTCTGTTGACATGCTGACGGCAGGATTATTATACGGAACTCGCTCGTCCAAGGAAATCGTCTTCTCTGTCACTGCTTCATCCATATGGGAAGTATAGATAAGAGCATACTGGGTACGGTAACGCTCCGTAACGATAGTGACAACGGCCAACACGTCGCCGTCATGATGTACGTCCATGCCCTCCTTGGGTTTGAGACGGACTGTGTTGTTGATAGGCTGGTCACCGGCCACCTTGTCAGTGCTGATGTCCACAAAACGGACGGGCTCACTGGCAGTAATGACAGTGGTTACATTCTCGTTGACGGTAAGATATAGCATATCGTCCATCGTCGTCTGTGCCATAGTTGGCACAACGGACAGCAGCGTAAAGACTGCCGTGCCAAACATTTTTGATAGTTTCATATTGATATTCATTTTGTTTGTCTCTTTTCCTTGGAATTGATTAAGTAAACCTGAGTACCATACTTGATATTCACCTTATTCTTGCGAATGTTCTTTGAGATAGCATTGGCAGTTTTCTGATAAGCATTCTGAAGGGCTTGCATTCCCCAGCGGCCCAATGAACTGGTGGCAGAGCCGTCATTTAGGCTCATGCTTTGGCTCATGGCTCCACTCGCAACATCCTGCGTGGTTTCCCTAAAGCTGCTCCTTGGCACATACAATCCTTCCATACCATCGGTATCGTAGATGCTCAGATTAACCTTTACCAATTCGTCATCAATGAGAACACTCTTGACGGTTCCCTTAACACGCTGTTGGCTGAAACCACTCATTGTGCAATACAGATAGCTGCCGCTTGGGATAGTACGGTCGCCAACGTCGATGTCATCTAACAGCCTTAGGCGCACACGGCTTCCATCAACCGCCTTGACATTCTCATCGACAATGGCTTTGATAAGTTTATTCTGGGGTTCATTAGTGGTGATGGTGTTGAAATAATCCGAAGTTTCTTTCTGTGACTTGACAACCTCTTCAGCTTCTGCCTCTTCCGCTATCTCGGTAACGGCATTCTCATTGATGGAGACTTCACCAACCTTCTGTTCTACCTGCTGCCGAGCTTTGCCTCCTGTTTCGGCTGCACTGTTCTCTACGGCAGACATTGCACCTGAAGCCTGGCGTTCACCTTCCATCCTCGCTTCTGCAAGTGCCTTGCGAAGTCCCTCCAGTGTCTCGTCTTCCTCTGAAGTGTTTCCACCTGTACGGTCATCGGCTAAATGATTATCTTGTGCCTGTTGCTGGCGCATCTGCTCCTGTAACTGCTTCAGGCGTTCCAAAGACTCCTGTGCCTGTTTGCTGTTGGGATCCATAGCAGCGACCTCTGCATCACTGTACTGTGACGTATATTCTTCCTTGATGTCTTCCCCACCACGTTCAATGTTCTCTACGGCTGATTCATCCTTAATCTTGCCAAAGTCATTGAGCATATTGGTGTACTTGTCGCCGATACCGTCACCTTTGATATTGGCATCAGGCAACTTGTCATTAAAGAACTCGGTGGTTTCCAAGTTCGACTTGTCCACCTCGGTTTTTTCCGTACCAAAGAGGCGTATGACAAAGAAGCCCAAGAACAGGATGGGAATATACAGGATGGCAGGAAGCATATACTTCGGCTGCCGGAAGTTAATCTTTTCTGTAAGCTTCATATTCGTCTATTTGATGTGGTGTATAACTGTTGATGTCTTTTCTTTCTGTCATACCTTGCTCTTTTGGTGCATGATGACGCTTAAAATGAAGTTCCTTCTCCTGCCGTTCAACGGCACTGGAAGGCTGAGGTCGGTACTTGACTGCCTGTGTCATTCGATACAGGCTTAATCCTACACTGAAGAGCACGAAAGAGAAAACGAGTGCCAGGAACAACTTTGTGTGCTTAGAGGCAAAACGCTGTACACATGCAGCACCCTTGTCAAGATGCAGGGTTTGGGCGAAACTCTTTCCTGCTGCCACATCCCTTTCATAACGCTCCTTGTACTTCGGGTCGTCCTTATCAGGAACTTTCTCCCCGAACAGAATCTTCTTAAATCCCATATTATTATCGTTTAATAGTTCGACTTTGTACGCTGCTCCAGATCTTTGTTCAGGATAGTGCGCCAGTTAACGATAAGCAGTCCATGCGGATTGTTCTCGGTTCTCGGCACACGCTTCAGATAGCCCTCAGTGACCAGTTCACGCATCAGCACGGAAGTTCTGCGCTCGATACGCTGACGGCCATAATAGGTGAAGGACATATTCTCTTCACTGAAACGGATACTGTCACAGAAGATGCTGAAGACGGCACTCGTTCCCATGATATTGCCATAGAAACCTTTCTCCTTCAGGGCATTGTATTGTGCCAGACCTGTCTCGTCGATGAGGTACATGGCTTTCTCCATCGTGTACTTGATGTATTTGTCATCAGGTGCAAGAGTAAAGAAATAATGATGGAACATTTCGACATGGCTCTTGGCTTCCACGTCCAAGGTTTCCTCCATCGTACTACGGTTGACGAGGACGGGAACATTGCCGTCCAGGACATACACTTTCTGATGTGCATCACTGACCATTCCCCTGGCTGTCCAGATGCTGCCAAGAGAGATGATCACACATCCCACTAAGAACAGGCTGCATATAATAAGCACCAGCTTAATCTTGTTTTCTAAATTCTTGATTACCATTGTATAACGATATTATATTAAACTCCTACTAAACGACCTGCCGACTGACGCATGGAGGTGGCCACACCCTCACCGAAGCTACGGGTGGAGAATGCGGTATCGCCCTCAGGTATCATCCATGCTGCAAGGTCTGGAACAAGGTTCAAGCACTTCAAGGCCACAACACTGGCCGCCATCAGATAGCCTGCCGAGAAGAAGGCATTCTGCAAGTAATTGACTACGGTCTCATCTGAAGCTGTGACAGCCGCAAGGTCGTTATATTGTATGTTGATGACTATATCAAAGAGCAAGAGGACATAGAAGCCGACGAAGTAAAGCATGGCTCCATAGAAATGGACGGTGAGATACCTGATAATCCACTTAGCCCATGCCCCTTCCCATTTCGGCAAGAGGGAGAACGCCCATTGTATAGGCCCGAAAATAGTAAGCATACCCAACAGGATCTGCTGACAGTAGATGGTTCCCCACCAACCTATTCGGAAAGTGATTAAAGCTATCAGCATGATTATCTTGTCGGCCAACATCACAAGTCCGGCTGTGGTACTGGTCATCTCTGCTTTCACAATGTTTTTTTCATCTTCAGCTGCAGCATCGGCATCTGTGACATCCTGCACACTACTCTGGGTGAGCAAGGCACTGACGGCATTGCTGGCCGCCTTGATGGTGGACATGGGGTCTGCGGCTTCGTCGCCTAACTGATACATCAGCTGCTGTACATCCTGCATCCTATCCTCCACCTGTGCTGCCTCGGCTTCATAGAGGTCATGGGTGTAACTGCCTATGGCATTAGGTATATAGCTCAGGAAGTCCAGAGCACACCAAGAGCTGTGACCTCCTGCTATACCAGTGTCCGATGGTGGGTACCACCAGCAAAGGACAATGCTGACAACTAACGGCTTGAACAGTTTCATCACATCCAATGGCTCACGCTTTACCATCATCTTATAGGCCATGTGCGCACAGACGATAATGGCGAAAAGTCCTGCCAAAGCCATAGACATCTGGAGAATCCACCAATTATTGCAAATGGGTAAAACCATAGGAAATCAAATATAACGAAATCGGTTAAATCCAACTGATTTATAGCTAGTTATGAATGTGTGCCGATTTTTGATTAGACCGTTATATTTGCCTAAATTGAGATATTTTCGTGCGCTTTTTGTCCCGTTTTTGTCCCTTTTGGATTTATCTTTGCAAAGTATGTAAGTGACTGATAAACAATATAGTAACAAATCCAAGAAACGGATAACACAGAAAAGAAAATGGGACGGAAAAAGAAAGAAATCAAAATGAAAGAGCCTGTCCGCATACGCGAAAAGAGGCTCAATGACGGCAATGTAAGCCTGTATCTCGACATGTATTACATGGGTGCAAGGAAGAAGGAGGGCTTGAAGCTCTACCTCGTGCCGGAAGTGAACGCTGCCGCCAAGTTGCAGAACAAGAACACGCTCAAGCTCGCCGAGCAAATCAAGGCTGAGCGCATCATCGACATCCAGCGGCACGGCCTTGTGAATTGGGAGAACGTGAAAAAGGGAAGGATGACGCTTGCCGCTTGGGTGGAGAAGTACACAAAGGATGAGAACGGCCTTACCCCGGCAAGCATGAGGTCGAAGCGGAACGCACAGGCAAGGGTGGAACAATACCTATTATATATAGGGAAGCCCAACCTTGGCTTGAAAGAGGTGGACAAGGATTTCTGCAAGGGCTTCATCGCCTTTCTGAAAACCTGCACATTCAACAACGGGAAGAAGACTTTGGGCAGTACCACCTGCCGCATCTTCATGAATCGCCTTGCCGCAGCCTTGAATATGGCAGTCAGCGAGGGGCTGATTGACAGCAATCCGTTCAAACTGTTGGACGCAAAAGAGAAGCCGCAAAAGAAGAGTGCCATCCGTGAGTTCCTGACCATCGAGGAACTGCGGACGCTTATTGCCACGCCTTGCCGCTATGACATCGTGAAAAAAGCATTTCTGTTTTCATGTTTCACAGGGTTGCGGTACAGCGACATGATGGCGTTGAAGTGGAACGAGATTCACAAGGCGGCTGACGGCAAGACGCTCTACATCGAGCATGAGCAGGTAAAGACCAAGAACACGGTGACGATACCGCTTTCAAACGAAGCCTTGAAGTGGATGCCCCGAAAGTCGAAAGACAGCGAAAGGGTGTTCCACCAACTCCGCATCACCTCTACAACAGTTGAAGTGGTGTTGGGTGAATGGATGCAGGAGGCCGGAATACAGAAGCACATCACCTACCATTGCTCACGACATACGGCGGCAACCTTGTTGCTGACCCTCGGTGCAGACCTCTATACGGTGAGCAAGATTCTCGGACACCAGAGCATCAGGATGACGGAGGTCTATGCCAAGATAGTGGACAAGAAGAAAATTGAGACGATGAACCTCGTGAACAATATGTTTGTGTAACCAATTAGGAAAGGATAAATATTATGAAAGTAGAAATCAAGGAACGGCAACTGACAGCCGGAAACCGCAGCCTGTATTTGGAGTATTACGAAACGGGCTTTCGCAAGAAAGAGAACCTGCACCTTTATCTAATTCCCGACGATGCGCCCCATGCGAAGAAGCTCAATGGGGAAACCTACCGCAAGGCGCAGGAGATACGTGCGCAACGCATCCTGAATCCTCCGACCTTTGAGAAGAAGAAAAAGACGGAGGACAACAAAACCGCCAAGACGATGACATGGCTCGGTTGGTGTGACGACTATATCCAAAGTGCGATAGACAGCGGCAACTGCGAGAAGATGATTGCACACAAGGGCGTTGTCCGCAAACGGATAGCCGCCTACCTGCAACGGATAAAGCAGACGAATGTCCTGCTGAAAGATGTGGACAGGGATTTGGTGAGCGGCCTGTTCGATTATATGCGGAGTTACCGCAACCGCAAACAAATAAAGACGAATGGCGGCAGACTGGCAGCTTATTCCCTCGTGCTGTTCGAGGAAACAGTCAAGGCTATTTTTAACAAGGCGGTGCGTGACGGGCTGATTGCGTACAACCCGGTTCAAGACCTAACAAGGGAAGAACACTTCCACGCGCCGGACAAGCACCGTGAATACCTGACTGCGGATGAACTGAAACGCTTTCTTGCCGTTGAACCGCAAACCGCAATGGAGCAGACCGTGCAGATGGCTTTCGGCTTCTCGTGCATGACGGGGCTTCGGCTCGGCGATATGCAGCACTTGCGGTGGAGCGACATCAAGGACGTGAACGGCGTGCAGATGGTTTCCATTATCCAGCACAAGACCAAGCGCCCCGTCACCGTTCCGCTCAACACATTAGCTTTGTCCTTGCTCCCTCCAAGACCGGAGAACGGAGAGGAAGGCATCATCTTCCCGTTGGTGAAGAAGCCCGACAACGTGGCGAAGTACGTGCGCCGCATCAAGGAAAAGGCAGGGATAGAAAAGGATTTCACCTATCACAGCAGCCGACATTCGGCGGCAACGCTGGCGATAACGGCAGGTGCGGAACTCTATTCGGTCAGCAAGATTTTGGGGCATGGCAGCATCGCTTCCACGCAGGTTTACGCAAAGGTGAACATGGAGAAGAAAGTGGAGGCAATGAGCCTGACGGATGGGGTGTTTTGATGAATAGTCATTGAGGCTTTGTTGAAATGGCATCCCTATATTCAATGATAACAAGGGGGTCGCCAAATCATCGACCCCCTAAACCTATATTTTGAGGATAAGACTGCATACAAAATAATTTTCTGCAAAAACACAACCCGATGGTTGTTTGGTTTGGGATATTTATTGTACCTTTGCAATCAAGACAGGAAAAGGATGTATCTCAATGAACACAACGACAGATAAAACGCTTTCCGTGGCTTCGATACCGAAAGCGCAAGAGGTAGAAAAGGAACAGAATATAAAGGATTGGGCACAGTACTCTCAATGGATTGCCGCCGCCATGTCTAAACGGATGTCGGAACTTGGTTTGACGCAGAAAATGCTTGCCAAAAAGATGAACTGCACCCAGCAATACATATCCAAGGTGTTGAAAGGGAAAAAGAATATGTCGTTGGAAACCATATGTAAGATTGAAAACGCGTTGGGCATTGAGATTATCAAAGACCTGAATGAAAAATGAGTAACGAATAAAACAGGAATATGTCAATACAAAGTGAAGCGGCATTGGAAGCCGGACTTATCGCCACGCTTCGGCAAATGGATTATGAGTATGTCCAAATAGACGAGGAAGATAATCTTCAAGCCAATTTCAAACAGCAGTTGGAGATACACAACCGTAAGCGGTTGGCAGAGCACGGGCGTACAGAATTTACGGATGAGGAGTTTGAAAAGATACTCATCTACCTTGAAGGAGGTGCGCGCTTTGAAAAGGCGAAAAAGCTCCGTGACCTCTATCCGCTTGACACGGCAGACGGCAAACGTATCTGGGTGGAATTTCTCAACCGCCAACAGTGGTGTCAGAACGAATTTCAGGTTTCCAACCAGATTACGGTGGAGGGCAGAAAGAAATGCCGTTATGATGTGACTATTCTTATAAACGGCCTGCCATTGGTACAAATTGAGTTGAAACGCCGTGGAGTGGAACTCAAGCAGGCATACAATCAGATACAGCGTTACCATAAGACTTCTTTTCATGGTTTGTTCGATTACATCCAACTATTCGTTATTTCCAATGGAGTAAACACTCGCTATTTCGCCAACAATCCGAACAGCGGCTACAAGTTTACGTTCAACTGGACGGATGCCGCCAATGTGCCGTTCAATGAATTGGATAAGTTTGCAGTTTTCTTCTTTGAAAAATGTACGCTCGGAAAAATCATCGGCAAATACATCGTGCTGCATGAGGGCGACAAGTGCCTGATGGTGCTTCGCCCGTATCAGTTCTATGCCGTAGAAAAGATATTGGATAAGGTGACGAACTCCAATGACAACGGCTATATATGGCATACCACTGGAGCCGGAAAGACCTTGACCTCGTTTAAGGCAGCACAACTTGTATCCGAACTGGACGATGTGGATAAAGTGATGTTTGTGGTTGACCGCCACGACCTTGATACGCAAACCCAATCTGAATATGAAGCCTTTGAGCCGGGTGCGGTGGATGGTACGGACAATACGGATGAACTTGTGAAGCGGCTGCACAGCAATTCCAAGATAATCATTACCACCATTCAGAAACTCAATGCCGCCGTCAGCAAAACATGGTACAGCAACAAGATAGAAGCCATACGCCACTCCCGTATCGTGATGATATTTGACGAATGTCACAGAAGCCACTTTGGGGAAAGCCACAAACGGATAATGAAGTTCTTTGACAACGCACAAGTATTTGGTTTCACGGGAACACCTATCTTTACGGAGAATGCCGTGGACGGGCATACGACTAAAGAGATATTTGGTAATTGCTTGCATCAGTATCTTATCAAGGATGCCATTGCCGATGAAAACGTGTTGGGTTTTCTCGTGGAGTATTATCACGGAAGCGAGGAAGTGGAAAAGGGCAATGCCAACCGCATGGAAGAAATCGCCAAATTCATCCTTAATAATTTCAATAAGTCAACCTTTGACGGTGAGTTTGACGCATTGTTTGCTGTGCAGTCCGTGCCAATGCTTATCCGCTATTACAAGATATTCAAGTCCTTGAATCCGAAAATCCGTATCGGAGCTGTATTCACCTACGCTGCCAACAGTAGCCAAGACGATGAGCAGACAGGAATGAATACGGGGCGATATGTCAGTGAAAGCACAGGTGAAGCGGACGAATTGCAAGCCATTATGAACGACTACAATGAAATGTTCGGCACTGCATTCACTACCGAAAACTTCCGTGCCTACTACGATGACATCAACCTGCGCATGAAAAAGAAGAAAGCGGATATGAAGCCGCTTGACCTCTGCCTTGTAGTGGGTATGTTCCTCACCGGATTTGACAGCAAGAAGCTCAACACGCTTTATGTGGATAAGAACTTGGAGTATCACGGATTGCTGCAAGCGTTTAGCCGCACGAACCGTGTGTTGAACGAGAAAAAGCGTTTCGGCAAGATTGTATGTTTCCGTGATTTGAAAAGCAATGTAGATACGGCTATCAGGCTGTTCAGCAATTCCAACAATCCAGAGGAAATAGTAAGACCTCCGTTTGAGGATGTGAAAAAGGAATATCAGCAGTTGGCAACGGATTTCTTACAGAAATATCCAGAGCCAAGCAGCATAGACCTATTACAGAGCGAAAAGGACAAGAAGGATTTTGTACTGGCTTTCCGTGACATTATCCGAAAACACGCAGAAATTCAGATATACGAGGATTACAATGATGATGCGGATGACCTCGGCATGACCGAACAGCAGTTCATGGACTTCCGAAGCAAGTACCTTGACATTCACGATGCGTTTATCTTAGTTGATTCTGTTTCACCTGTAAAGTCGGGTGATGAAACACCGGGCGATGAGCGGTTAGAAGATGTGGATTTCTGCCTTGAACTTCTGCACAGCGACATTATCAATGTGGCTTACATCCTTGAATTGATTGCCGACCTTGACCCGTACAGTAATGACTATGCGGAACGGCGAAAGAATATCATTGATACCATGATTAAAGATGCCGAAATGCGTAATAAGGCAAAACTCATAGACGGCTTCATCCAAAAGAATGTGGATGAGGATAAAGAGAACTTTATGGCGCAACGGAAGAAAGCGGATGGCACAAGCGAACTGGAAGAACGCTTGAACCGCTATATCTCCACAGAACGAGAAAAGGCAGTGAACTCGTTGGCACAAGATGAAGGTCTTGCCACAGATGTGCTTGACCATTACCTGAAAGAATATGATTACCTGCAAAAAGAGCAGCCTGAAATCATACAAAAGGCTTTGAAAGAGAAGCATCTCGGATTGATTAAGACCCGTAAGGCTCTGACACGGATAATGGATAGATTGCGTAGTATAATAAGGACTTTTAATTGGGATTGAAATAAAAGATGGCAGCGATAAAAGTAATAAAATCTATCAGACTTGATTCCAAGGGTGTACGTGTAAAAGATGCAAATGGGAGTATTGTGCCATTACATAAACGACAAGGAGATATGGATGGCGCGTGTGCCGTTTATTCGTTAGCAATGGCTATGCTTTGTATGGGAGTTGTTACAAATGAAGATTTGCAGATATACAATTGTGCTGATAAACGAACCCGAAAGGGAAAGCTTCTAAGCCACTTTTTGGAAGAACAAGGGTTAGTAAGAAATGGTTATTCTTTTGTTACTATGGCAAAGGAAATAAGGGCTTCAAACTTTAATATCAACGCAATTAGAAAGAATCCTAAAGAATATGCTGATGTTATCAATGAAATAGCTGATTTTCTTGATGAAGATAATCCCGTTATAATATCAACGGAGTTTGGCAATGGTGCTCATGCTTTGCTTGCCATAGGATACGAAACAGAAGATAATGATGATAAAATAACGAAAATATTATGCTTAGACCCAAGTGAAGAAGCTCCATTATACACCTATTGGAACTGTATTATAGATGTTTCGCGAACAGGTGGAAAACTCGAATATCCATTTGTGTATATAACATCAACTCAATCTTATAAAGTAGCGTTGGGCGATATTTTGGTTTTACTGAAAACGGAGTGAATATATGGATAAGGTAAGAGAACCGGGTTTTGTATATATCCTCACGAATCCAAGTTTTCGTGAGGATTGGGTTAAGATTGGCAAAAGCGCACGTCCTGTTGATGTACGCTCAAAGGAACTTGATAATACAGCTGTACCTTTGCCGTTTGAAATATATGCTACAATCAGAACTATAAAATACAATGAGGTAGAAAAGCTTGTACATGAGTTAATAGACAGTCTTACAGATTTTCGCATTCGTCGAAATAGAGAATTTTTCAATGTCAATCCGCAAAGGGCACTGGAAATCTTTAAAAAGATAGCACTAACTATAGACGATGCGGTTATAACTGAATATACTGATAACAGACCTATTTCAAATAATAGTGGTTCGGTCGTTTATCAAGATGCACATAATAAAGACAAGGATTATACAAAATACTCCCTTAATGGAAATGGTGTTTTTGGAAAAGGTAAATTGGCTTTAGAGGTTATACGTTGTTATGTCCAAGAAAATCAAATTTGTTATCAGGATTTGATTGCCATATTGCCCAAGAAATTGATTAAAACTGTTAAAGAGGTTGATGATTGGAAACGGCAAACAAAAGACAAGAAGAAAGATACAAGGTGGTTTGAACATGATGTACTTGAGAGCTGTGATGGTGTCAAATTTCTTGTATCAACTCAACATGGCAAAAATAATATAGACAAGATATTTGAGCTTGCGAATAAATTTGGGTATGAAATTAAAGAACTAAAATAGATATGAGCGAAGAATTACAACAGAAACTCCGTGACCAGCTTTGGGAAGTCGCCAACAAGCTGCGTGGTAATATGTCGGCCAGTGATTTCATGTATTTCACATTGGGCTTTATCTTCTATAAATACCTGTCTGAAAAGATAGAGGCATACGCTAACAATGCCTTGGTGGATGATGAAGTGTCATTCAAGGATTTGTGGACTATGGAAGATGAAGATGCCGCCGAACTGCAAGAAGAACTGAAAAAGCAATGTTTGGAAGGTGTCGGCTATTTCATAGAACCGACCTACCTCTTTTCATCCGTGATTGACCGAATCAAGAAGAAAGAGAATATATTGCCAATCCTTGAACGGTCGTTGAAACGCATTGAGGATAGCACGTTGGGGCATGACAGCGAGGAAGATTTTGGCGGTCTGTTCTCGGATATAGACCTTGCTTCCCCTAAACTTGGCAAGACGGCAGAGGATAAGAACACGCTTGTCAGCAATGTGCTGTTGGCTTTGGATGACATCAAGTTTGGTGTGGAGGCATCGGAAGAAATAGATATTCTTGGCGATGCCTATGAGTATATGATTGGGCAGTTTGCCGCAGGAGCCGGAAAGAAAGCCGGAGAATTTTACACACCGCAAGAAGTCAGTCAGATATTGGCAGAGATAGTGTCTATCGGTCATGCACGGCTTCGCAATGTGTATGACCCGACTTGCGGTAGTGGATCGCTGCTTCTCCGTGCGGCAAAGGTAGGTCATGCAGTGGATATTTACGGACAGGAAAAGAATCCGACCACTTACAACCTTGCCCGAATGAATATGCTATTGCATGGTATCAAATTCAGCAATTTTAAGATAGAGAACGGCATCAACTATTGGAAAGAGTTTCTCAAACCGGGAGGAATACTTGCAGTCTCTGAATTGTCATGGATAACAAACTGTCGCCCGAAAGAACTGGAAGACTTCTGGAACGGAGAGTATGCTGAAATGGACACAATAGCAGGAAAAATCAAAGCTCTGGAAGAAGCCGGATATAAGGTTCTCGGACACTTTATACTTCCTGATGACTGCTGGCTTGACAATTATTACAACCCCCTATTAGACAGCCACAAGGACTTTATGGAGAAGTTCGGCGACAATGAAGTTGCCAGAGTTATTGTTGAAAGAGATATACAGGAAGCAGACTTCTACAAGAAGTACAAGGATTATTACAGTTACGGTTTCTATATAGCACAGAAACTATAAAAAAAGCCTCCGGCGGGGTAACTCTCCGGGGGCTTCGTGCATCTGCACATTAAAAAATACATAAAATCTATATAAATAGGTTGGTTGATAAAAAATATATCGTATATTTGCGATATAAAAAATGAAAATATTATGGCATTCAGTAAAGCAGAAGAATTTGAGGAAAAAGATATTTTGGCAGCACGTTTTGCCAAGGCTCTGAGCCACCCGGCACGAATAGCAATCGTAAGATTGTTGGCTAACCACAATGCCTGTTGTTATTGTGGAGACTTGACAACGGAACTGCCAATCGCACAGTCTACCATATCACAGCATTTGAAGGTGCTGAAAGATGTAGGTCTGATAGACGGCGAGATAGCTCCACCTAAGGTTTGCTATCGTATTAACCGTGAAAACCTGCTTTTGGCAAAGAAACTGTTTTCAGAACTCTTATGATTTGATTAAGAGTTTTTTTATTGGCATAAGGTATCGTATTTTTACGATATAAAATTGGAAATATGGAACAGACATCGGCAAAAAGAGAAAAAAGAAAATCACTACTGAGAATAGCAATCCCTATCATACTATCATCCTGCCTTCAGATTTCATACGATATTACGGATATGTTCTGGGTCGGGAAATTGGGAAGCGGAGAAGTGGCGGCTGTCGGAACGGCCGGATTTTATATCAAATTGGGTTGGTCTTTGATAAGCGTGATAACCATCGGTACTATGGTATCGGTATCACACAGTATAGGGGCTGAAAAGAAGGACAGGATACAGCACTTCATATCGTGCGGAATACGCAGTACATTCGTGTTGGGGATATTCTATGCCCTGTTCGTCTTTATGCTGGCGGAGCCTCTTATATCACTTTTCAATATCGAAAGACCGGAAGTAAACACGATGGCTCAGAACTATCTGAGGATAAGCAGTATCACAGTTCTTATCATGTTTATGAACCTTTTGTTTACCGCCATTATAGACGCACACGGAAAGACACAATTCTCGTTCAGGGCGGTACTTTACGGGAATATCGTCAATATCATTCTTGACCCTCTGTTTATATTTTATTTCGGACTGGGAGTGGAAGGTGCGGCATGGGCTACGGCACTTTCACAGGGGTGTGCCATGATGTATGCGGTGTATCTTCTCAGACACAGGCTTGAACTCACCTTGAGTATAAAAGCAGTACCCCACAAGTTTCTCAGGAAAATACTTGGAATAGGTACAGCACCTGCCATGCAGCGTATTCTGTTCTCGCTTATCGGCATAGCCATCGGGCGTATCGTAAGTATATGGGGAACAGATGCAATAGCCGCACAGAAGCTGGGGCTTCAGATAGAGTCGCTCTCGTTTCTTCTTATGAACGGTCTGATGCAGGCAACCTCCATACTTATAGGGCAATATTATGGGGAAAGGAATACGGATATGATAAGGAAATGCTATCGTACAAGTATCAGGCTTGGATATTGTATCTCCATTCCTGCCACATTCATATTTTTAGCTTTCCCGGAAACCATACTGTCATTTTTCGTGAATGAGGCTGCCACCATAGAAATAGGTAGTGCCTATCTGCGTATAGTCGGCTTCTCACAGCTGTTTGCCACACTTGAAATACTTACTTCGGGAGCTTATACCGGACAGGGGCTTACCAAATATCCGGCAACCGTGAGCATCGTGTTCACCACAATGAGGATACCTCTTGCCCTTCTGCTTGGCAAAAGTCTGGGAATGGGAATAGAGGGTGTCTGGTGGAGCATATCGCTTACCAGCGTGATAAAGGGCATTGTACTTTATCTATTATATAGAAAAAGGGAAAAGGAACTTGAAAAATCAAACATACAATATAGCAGTATATGAATACACAGGATTTTTGCTTTATACTTAAACAGAACAGCCATCTGCTTAGAGAGGGGTGTTTCGGACTTGAAAAGGAAAATGTCAGGGTCAATCAGGACGGTACGCTTGCCCTGACTCCACACCCGGCAGTATTTGGCGACAAGGGGAAGCACCCTTATATAACCACCGACTTTTCAGAGAGTCAGGTGGAAATGATAACTCCGCCGCTGCCAAGTGTAGGAGAGGCTTTGGGATTTATGGAAACGCTGCACGATGTGGTGACGGAGAATATCGGCGATGAGCTTCTCTGGCCTCAGAGCCTTCCTCCTGTATTGAAGGAGAATCAGGAGATACCCATTGCACATTATTCGGGAGAGTTCAAGGACAAGGAGTATTACCGTCAGAAACTTGCCGGAACCTACGGAAAGGAAAGGCAGCTTATTTCGGGAATACACTTCAATTTCTCTTTCTCGGAAAAACTGATGGACGTTCTGCTGAAAAGCGGTGTGTGCGGCAGCTCTATGGAGGAGGTCAGGGAAACAGTATATTTCCGTGTGGTGAGGAACTTTCTCAAATACCGCTGGCTTTTTATCTGGCTGTACGGTGAATCTCCGCTTGCGGAAGAAACCCTGAATGTGATTTCGCTTAAAACGGGAGAAAAGCAGCCCATGAAGTGTGGGGTAAGCCTCAGTCTGAGGACAAGTCCGTTGGGGTATCGTAACCGTGAGGAATTCTTCATCGATTATTCCTCACTTGAAGCCTATAATATGTCTATTGACAAACTGATAAGGGAAAACCGTATTGACGGACCTCACGAGCTTTATCTTCCGGTTCGTATCAAGTTTCTGGAAAAGGATAATGGTTCTCCTTCCTACATTGAGGTACGAATTGTGGATCTTGACCCGTTTACAAAATCGGGGGTATGCGCAAGTGCCATTTATTTTTCTCACCTTCTGCTTGTCTATTCTCTGCTGAAGGAGGAGAACGGAAGTCTTACGGAGGAAGAACTGCAAAGGGCTACCTGTAATCAGGATATGGCTTCATGCTATGGAAGAGACGAAAAGAAGGAGTTGAAATGCTGCTCGACCACTGTACAGCAGAAAGCTACTTCTATTTTAGAAGATATGGAGAGGATTCTTTCAGAATATGGGGTGCTTGACAATGAAACCTACCGTCAGGAGATGCAGCACAATCTGTATCTTGTACAGAATCCTGAGAAGCGTATAGGCATGGTGCTGTATGAGAACATAAACAGGGTGGGGTTTGTACCGTTCCATCTGGAGAAGGCAAGACAGTATAGGGAAGCCACCATAAGCGGAGGTTACAGATTTCATGGACTGGAGGATATGGAAATGTCCACACAGCTTCTGCTGAAGGCTGCAATACTTAAAGGGGTAGGTTTTGAAATACTTGACCGTAAGGAAAACTTCATACGTCTGTTTGACGGTAAAAAGGAGGAATATGTGATGCAGGCAACCAAGACCTCTTTGGACTCATACGTGTCTGTATTGATGATGGAAAATAAGGTGGTAACGAAGAAGGTGCTGGAACGTGCCGGAATAAGCGTGCCGGGCGGTTATGAATACACGTCACCGGAGGCAGGTATGGCAGACTACCGTATGTATGCAGGGAAACCTGTGGTAATCAAGCCTAAGTCCACCAATTTCGGATTGGGTATAACCATACTGAAGCATAACTATGATGAAACGGACTTCAAGGCAGCCTTGCAGATAGCCTTTGAGCATGACAACACGGTGCTTATAGAGAAGTTCATACCGGGAAGGGAGTTCAGGATATTCATCATCAATGATGAAGTGGTAGGTATCCTTCACCGTGTTCCGGCAAACGTGACGGGTGACGGTGTTCTGAATATCGGACAACTGATAGACAGGAAGAATGAAGATCCGCTCAGAGGTAAAGGATATCGCACCCCTTTGGAGAAAATTAGAAAGGGGCGTGAGGAGGAAATGTTTCTGAAGCAGCAGGGAATGGATTTCAACACTGTACCCAAAGAGGGGGAAGTGGTCTATCTTCGTGAGAACTCCAATATCAGTACGGGAGGAGACAGCATAGATTTTACAGACGATATAGACGACTCGTACAAGGCTATTGCTGTGGAAGCTGCCAAAGCTCTGAACGTGAAGATTACCGGGCTGGATATGATGATACAGGATATTCATGCTCCTGCCACACCGGATAACTATGCGATCATTGAAATGAACTTCAATCCTGCCATACATATACACTGTTATCCGTTCAAGGGCAAGAACAGACACCTGAACCATAAGATGATCAGGGCTTTGGGATTTTAAAGACAGTGCAGACAATAAAAAGGATATAACCTATCCTTTTTATTATAGGTTAAACCAACGTATATTTACGATTTAAAATATATATAATCACATGGAACATATTACATACATCGGAGAAGTTGTTGAAAAGTTGGCGGATCATTCGTCATTCCCTGAACTTTTCATCAAATATGAAGAAGGAGACCCGATACCTTCAGGTAAGGCCATACATGAGATAATAGAACTTTGCCGTGCAGTCCTGTTTCCGGGATATTATGGAAATCATACGGTAAACAGCCAGACACTCACTTTTCATCTTGGGGTGACACTGGAGAAGCTGAGCAATATCCTGACGCAGCAGATACAGGCGGGTATGCTTTTCGGAAATGAGAATATGAAGGAAAGGATAAAGGGAACTCCCTGCTGCCAGACGGCAAGAAAGTATGCCGAGAGGTTCATACGGAGCCTTCCCGAAATGAGAAGGGTGCTGGCAACGGACATTCATGCAGCCTTTGACGGAGATCCGGCAGCTACCTGTATAGGAGAGATAATATCCTGCTATCCTGCCATCAGAGCCATTTCAAACCACAGGATTGCCCACGAGCTATATAAAATGGAGATACCGCTCATACCGAGAATTATCAGTGAGCTTGCCCATTTTGAGACAGGGATAGATATTCATCCGGGTGCTGAGATAGGAGAATATTTCAATATAGATCATGGAACCGGAATCGTGATAGGGCAGACTTGTATCATCGGGAATCACGTCACACTGTATCAGGGTGTCACACTCGGTGCAAAAAGTTTCCCGACTGACGAAAACGGAAATCCGATAAAGGGAATACCACGCCACCCCATATTGGAGGATAATGTGACGGTATATTCAAATGCTACCATATTGGGGCGTATAACAATCGGCAGGGGTGCTGTTATCGGGGGTAATCTCTGGGTAACAGAAGATGTGGAACCATACGGAAAAAGAGTACAGAAAAAATAATCTGATAAATATGAGCAATATAAAGGACAATTTGCTGCAGCTTATAGGCAAGACTCCATTGGTGCGGCTTTCTAATATATATAAAGATGAATACGGAACGGAAATCATAGCCAAAGTGGAATATTTCAATCCGGGAGGCAGTGTAAAGGACAGGGCAGCCTATGCGATGATTGAAGCAGCGGAAACTTCCGGGAAATTAAAAAAAGGGGGTACAATCATTGAACCTACAAGCGGGAATACCGGTATCGGTATGGCTTGGATTGCAGCCCTAAAAGGATATAGAACGATACTGACAATGCCTGAAAGTATGAGTCTTGAACGCAGGAAACTATTGGCGTTCTTGGGGTGTGAAGTAGTTCTGACACCAGCCGCTTCCGGTATGAAAGGAGCTTTGGATAAGGCAGAAGAACTGCAAAGGAATACTCCCGGATCTATTATATTACAACAGTTTTCTAACTCAGCCAATCCTATGGTTCACTACAATACAACAGCAAACGAGATTATGGAGGATTCGGACGGAGTGTTCGATGTTTTTGTTGCTTGTGTAGGTACAGGAGGAACAATAACCGGAACAGGAAAAAGACTGAAGGAGTTAAAGCCGAATGTTAAAATTGTAGCAGTAGAACCGGAGTCATCAGCCGTTTTGTCAGGAGGGCAGGCTGGAAAGCACAGTATTCAGGGCATAGGTGCCGGATTTGTCCCTGATAACTATGATTCAAACACAGTAGATAAAATTATTCAGGTAAAAGATAAAGAGGCTTTTGATATGATGCACAGTTTGGCGAAAAAAGAGGGGCTTCTTGTCGGAATATCTTCCGGTGCAGCAGTTTCAGCCGCTGTTAAACTTGCCTCAAACGATTCTTATAAAGGGAAAAGGATAATTGTACTGCTACCTGATACTGGAGAGAGATACCTTTCTATGAATATATAAATAAACAAAGCCCTTAATGGGCTTTGTTTATTTATAATACAGTTTCAAATCATCTGTTGCAATCTCCTTGCCGTCTTCAAAGGTCAGTGTCTTGCGGTCTATCTCCTTGCCGTTCTTGCGCACGACCACCACCCAGTGCATCGGCTCGTTCACTGCCCCATCATCGCCATCGACCACACCGCCGGAAACGGCAAATTCAATCGCACTGCCTTCAGTGGAAAGCGTAACGGAAGGTACAGCCAGCTGTTCATCGCCAAGAACCGCCGTACCCTTGAACTTCTCTCCCGTATTCTCATTGACAACTGTTGTGCCGTTTGCAGCCACCACCACCGACTTGATATAACTCCTGTATTCGCCTGACTGCTCAACCGTAACCTGATACATAGCCCCCTCACCGCCTCCGGGTTCGTCTTCCTTGCTACAACCTACCAGACCGCCAATCACGCACAGGCATACCGCCAAATGATAATAAAACTTCTTCATAAGATTAAAATTTAAGTTTATAAATAAATCACGCAACCCAAACCGATATGGTTATTGTTGCGAAGAATGGAATTAAACAGCATTTCAAACCGATATTCGGCAAAGAGAGCGACCTTCGGACTAAGCAGCAGTTCAGGTCTTACGCCCACCTCATAGCCATAGACAAACGCCCGGCTACGCTCCAGATAAACCAGCTCGCTCTTGGTCTTTGCCCTCTGGTAGCCAATCGTGCCGGAAGCCACGCCCAGAAAAGAGAACTTGCGCCCCTTCAGGAGCCAGTAGGCGAACTCCGGGCCGACTGTTACGGTGTTCGCCTGTACCTGTTCACGGTTCAGGTTACGGTAGTTCAGGTTCGCCCCCACCTTGAAGCACTTGAACACCTTGCCATACCCTACCGTGCCCTGCATCTGGCTTTCGTCCACCACATAGTCAAACTTCATATTCAGGTAATCGCTGCCGATATACTGTGCCCTGCAAACGGCAGCCAGACACAACAGGCAGCCTATAAAAAACATCTTCTTCATAATATCATGGATTTACTTGTATGGAAATCTGTTTTCTCACGGGCAAACCGTAACGGCTTGAAACGGTAAACTCAATCAGCGTTTCGCCCGTACTCTCAGGCATGAACACCACCAGATTGTTGTGTTCAAGCGCAACCCCTTCGTCACGGGTAGCGTCATAGCCTGAAATAAATATCTGCCCCCTGCCCTTAACGAAGCGAGCCGAAGCCTTCACGCCGTACTGGTCTGTGGCAAGCAGGAGGTTAAACTCCGCACTCTCGGACTGCTTCACCATATCGGGCACGTTCTGGAACTCTACATTCATATCAGGAGTGGAAACCTCCAACCTCACACTGTCAGCCCTTGTAACCAGTTCGCTGGCAACGGACATCTTCAGGCTCATAGCCCCTGCCGTTATCGGAACGAAGTCAAACGCCAGTTTGCCGTTTGCCTTATAGTCAAACTCAAAGGATTCACCGGGCATATATTCGTTATCACCAACAATAATCACCCCATTGCCCCCGTCAATGTCAAACACCGTCAGGAGCTGGTCGCCGTTGTCAGCGTCAAGACCGGAAACCGTGAACGTACAGTTCACCGCCTTGCCAACCGCTGCCGTGCCCCCGTCAATGCTTTTGAGGGAAACGGAAAAATCACGGCTTATCAGTTTAAGTTCGTTATCACAGGCTGACAAAGCCAGCACAAGCAACAAAACGGAAATAAGACTTCTCATAGGCTCAAAATTTAAAACTTGGTTATTCTATCAAACAAATCATTCAAATCTACGCCCCTGCTTCTCAGGAAAGCGATATACTTCACCATCACGGGCAGGTTGTCCGACTGCTCGATGTTGGAAAGCTGCTGGCGGCTGATACCCATCGTTTCAGCCACGCTCTTGGCGGTCAGTTGTAACCTGATGCGCTCTACCTTCAGTTCATTCGTCAGTTCCATATATAAAATTTATAGGGTTTATCACTCTGTCGTTCTTTATCACCTCATAATGCAGATGGTTGCCCGTACTCTGTCCGGTGCTACCCACGAAACCTATCACCTCGCCTTTCACGACCACAGCCCCCTTGTGCCTGTAAATACGGGTAAGGTGTGCGTAACGTGTCTTGAACCCGAAGCGGTGGGTAACGACCACCGTCTTGCCATATCCCGGCACATCGCCGGAAAAGGAAACCGTGCCGCTTGCTGTGGCATGAACCGTTGCAGCATATTCGGCTGCCATGTCAAGCCCTGCATGAAAGGCACGTCTGCCGCTTATGGGGTGTACCCGATATCCGAACCTGTCGGATATGCGGTAACTCTCACTTATCGGGGAAACAGACGGTACAAACCTGAAAATATCCTCCTGACGGCTAATGATATGCCACACGGGAGCGACCTGTCTAAAATCTCTTGCCGTCTGCAACACCCCGACCGCCAGTGTACGCTTGTCCTGCGCCGCCCCTGTCAGAGCCAGCAGTAAAAGCACACACAGGCTAAATATCCGACACATTCACGATGTCGCCGTTCTCCAAGTCGAAAAGAACGTGGCGACCTCCGTTTTTCTCGTTTATCTCGATACGGAAAAACTTGTCATCAGGAATGGTGAACTTGTCAAACGCAATCACATACTTCATTTTGCCGTTGCCCTCGATGCGTGGAGCATAGTTTTCGGAGAACAAAGCCTGCTGATCGACCTCCTGTGAGGCGGTCAGTTTCGCCGTCTTGCGGTCTACGATATAATAACGGATATAGTCTATATCATAAGGCAGACGGCTCTTGTTCTCAATCTCAAAGGTAAAAAGCAGCAGGTTGTCGTAAATATGCAGGTTATTGAGGGAAAACACGATTTTGTTGCGTACAATACCCTTGTTGTAAATCTGCCTTTTTGCGTTATACACCCTGTTCATCACATCGTCACGCTCGCCAGCCGGAATAATGTTGTCGGTAAGAATCACATTCGCCTTTTTCTCCGGCTTCTTCTCTCCCACCTCATACACAAAGGCTTCGGGCTTCTCACGGTAATCTACATTGAAGGTAAAGAACCTGCCGCTCTCGGTGGCAAACGACACATTGGTCTGCTTCGGGAACTGCTGCACCCTGCCGCTACGGGCAATCATACGGATAATGTTTTCGGTATTCTCTGCCTTGCTTACATTGATACAGGTATCGCCGTAATCTATGTAAATCACCTTTTCGGGAGCTATGAGGTGCGTCTGCGAAACCTCGTTAATGAAAACCGTATCAGGGGCAATGCTTCTCATGTCGGGCAGGAAATAGTTTGTCTGCTCCAGACTGTCGGCATAAGACACATTGAACGAATAGAAGAACCCTCCTTCAGTCGCCACGCTGACGGTCGTCTGCTTGCTGAAGCTCTTGCTGTTCGCCTTTATGCGGAGGATATGCGGCACGTTCTCCGGGTTATCCACCGCCACGAAATCAGTAACCGCCTGACTGTACTTCACCGCCGAGGGAAAGATAAGGTGTATCGTCTTGGAGTAGTTCACCGCAATGGGCAGACTCTCAACCGGGCGTATCTGTGCTGTTGCCGACACTGCGGCCAACAGTACGAATATACTCAAATAAAGTGCTTTCATTTTAAATAAAGTTTATAGTTTGACTTCACCGTAACGACAATCTGGTTGTTCTTCTTTCGGAACACGCTCTTTGCTGCATTGCTTACGGCGTTTACGCCTGTACTCAGCATATCAGTGCCATAAATGCCCGTATTCAGGTCGCCGACCACTTCATCGGCAGCCTCCTTAGAGGCTTCAGCCTTTATATTCAGCGGAACATAGATACCGGGCAGTCCGTCCTGATCGTACACGGTCTTTTTCAGTTCGTATATACTGTTGCCCACCCGAACCGACTCGATGCTGATATTTATCCTGTCCTGTTCAAGCCTGACAAGCCGCTCACGCAGGGCGGCGGTATCGGGTTGTTTCATATCCGTTGTTGTTTATTGGGTTTGTCATTTGCGTTTCATTCCTGATTTCTTCTGTGTGCCGAGCCTGCGCAAAGCCTCACGCGCACAACGGCGGGCAAATTCAATCTCGTCTTCCTCCGGGTCTCGTCCCCATTTGAGGTCGGACTGTGAGCCGCCTCCACCGCCGCCGGATGTCACCTCATAGGGTGACGCTATAAGGGTGAAGTAAGCCATCGCCAAGTTCTGCAAGTCCTGCCAGTTGGTAAGTTCTCGGTAGTCGAACTCATCATTGAAGAAGTCAAGCACCTTGTCGGGCAGATAGCGTTTGTAGGTCTTGCCATCATGCTCGAACTCCGTGGGCTGGCGGTTCGGCTTATAGTCCGTGTAGTCCTCGTAAACCGTGTTGTTCTGCCGTATAACGGGCTGTGGCTTTTGCTTTGCTGCATTGGGTACAGGCGGTTTCGGTGTCGGGCTTGCTTGTTTGGTTTTCTGTTTATCCTGTTCGGGATGCAGTTTCTCCCATGTCTGCCTGATGCGTGATGCGGTCAGGTTGCGCCCCTTTCCGAGTTCCGATGCCTTGAACCTTGTGTTGCCCTTGCAAAGCACATAGCCGCGTATCATGTCCTTCTTGTCCTTGCGCAGATGCAGTTCGTAGCCTTTGTCAGCAAGCCGTTCCTTATAACCGTCCCATGACCATCTGTCAAGTTCGCGCAAGGCTTTCATGCAGTCGGCACTGACCTGTGGAATGTTGGTTTCGTGTATGTGCATGGCGGTAGTCCAGCCCCTTTGCCTTGCAACCTTTTCAGCCGCCCGTTGCGCCCGGAGGTGGATGGCGTGGTCGTTGTTGATGTTCCCGTCCTCGTCCACACGGCAGACGATGGCATGGAGGTGCGGTATGCCGCTCTTGGATTCCTCGTGCAGCCAGACGGAGGACTTGCTGCCCGATACGTTGGTGCGTGGAGAAACAACTTTGCCGTCCTTGTCACGGATTACCTGCTCGTCGAAAGCCGCCGCAAAGTCGTACCACAGTTGCCGCCAATCGTCCAACGTAAAGTTCTCGGTATGTTCCATCGCCGGACTTATCTCCATGCGGATGACATTGTTCTTGATGTTGGGGTGGTTCATGGTTGCGAACTTCATTTCCGTCCAGATACCCGTAGCGTCCATGCCCTGCGGCATGAAGTTGTCGCAGATGCGCGTTATCCTTTCGGGGTGTTTCTTGTTCCTCGATTCGCCCGACACATAGAGCATCGCCCTTATGCCGTGGGCTACCGCCTTTGCGTTGGCTATCATGCGTCGTCCTCCTTTGTTTCTTGGTTTGTCGTTCCTGCCGGATAGCTGTTCACTGTCTGCGCGGACTGCAAGAAGTCGGCGACATGGTTCGTGACATGAGCCACTTTCTCGTACCATTCGAGCATGGTCTCTTCGTGCCGGAACAGGCGTATCTTCTCGTTGTCGCTTAACCCGTGCAGGGCGTTGGCGAAGTTCACCATGTCCGTGCGGCAGGCCGCAAGCTGACGCAATCCGTCCAGTTCCCTGTCGGAAAGCCTTTGCCGTGGCTTGTAGCCGAGTGCCCTTGCACGGATGAAGTCGCTGCGTGTCATGCCGCATTGCTCGGCGGTGCTCTTGATTTGGGAAAGCTCCTGTTCCGTGACCTTGGTGACAACAACCTTGTCGCGCCTTATAACGGGCTTCTTTTGTTCCTGCTTCTGATTGGAAGTATCTTCTTCGTGTACCATAAACGAGAGTTCTTAAAATGGTCGTAAAACATTTACTACAAAAGGGATGGTGCGAGCCTGCGAGCGGCAAGGAAAACAGTCTGCCGGACTGTTGCGAGGGCGTCGGGGTGTTGCCGTCCGAAGGCGGTAATACCTCGGCATACCTCGAAACTGAACGCTACCGCTCCATGCCATTCCAACTGTCCGCTTGCCACAGCCAAAAAGGCTGGTGCCAGCAAAATGTCGGAGAATGGAACAACGGAAAGCGTTTGTTTGCGCTATACCGTTGTCTGCTCGGCTCTGACGGCTCTTATTCTTCCCTCTGTTCGTGGGTTAAAGGGTTTGATGTAATACCGCCGTCCACTGTTTCCCACCCGGTTAGGCACGGAAAGGTCATCACGGATGCCACCCTTGAACGGCAAGTGTCGATAAGCCCCATGTCCGTAAGCGTGGCAAGCAGGTTGCGTATGCGCTTCCTGCCCATGTCCCATTGCGAAGAAAGCCGTTCCTCGGAATACTGCGCCTGACCTGCGGAAAGCATGAGCGGTCTGTGGAAGCCTTTGGCTGCGCCGTCCGTCAATGCCATCTTTGCCAACAGGTCGCCAAACAACGTGAAGTTGCCTGTTTCCCTGCCGTTGTCATCGGTCGTTGTTCCGCACAGCCATCGCATTGCACGGTCGGAAAATCTGAACGAGAACGAAGCAATCCCTGACGGGTACATGAAACTGTATGTTTCCTTGTCCATAAAATCTATGACTTTATAAATGTGATATTACTCTTGTTTGAATGGAATGAAGCCGTGCAGGTATCGGCATGGAAACACCGACTTGCTTTTTGTTGTTCCCTGCACGGTTTCACATTGCCGAATGGTGCATAAGCGGAAAGATATTTGCCGAAAGACACATATAAGCCAGTCAATAAGTCCTGTCCCGAAATAAGGGAAGAAAAAGAGGCTGCGTGAACACCAAGCATACACCTTCCACCTTTTGCATACGGTCACTTGTTTACTCCGTTGCCGTTAGCGTTGCCCGAAAACGGTTGTCCGGGTGCAGGCCGCTTGTCAAGGCTCGATACGGCACGGCTGATGTCCGTGGCGTTTACCGCAATGGAAAGCAACGCCTTGTTGACCGTCACCAACTGCCGCTTGTCGCAGAACTCCGTTACACGCTCCAGCAACCCGAACACACGGTTCAACCGATGTTCCTGCGCATTGTCCGCTGTCAGCCGTTCGTTGTCCGTACCGCTGTTGAGATAGCGGTTGAGTGCAAGGCGGTCATCCGCTGAAATGCTCTCTGCCGTAGCCTTGCCGTCAGCGATGGCTATGCTCACACGCAGTGCGTCCGCTTCGTAGATACCTACACTCTCCAAGAATACACGGATGACTTGCGCATCCTTGCCGCTTACCTCACGTTTGCGGCTCTCGTTCTTCTTTTCAGTCGGAACAGCCGAAGCTGCTCCGGCCTGTTCCATGTTCTTACTCTGTTCCATACTACAATTTGTTTTTGATGTGAATTAAAAAATCATTGTCTTTCGTTCATTTCTTGAATCTTGGCGGCGGCTTCCTCTTTGATTTCATCAACTGATTTCGATTTTGCACCACGTACCCAATCAATCAGTTTCTGCTTCTCAAAGAAGATGAGTTTCCCGGCAGGCTTGAAGTACGGCAACTGGTTCAGGTGCGTCATCTTGTACAGGGTACTTTTGGCAACGCCGAGAAAGTTCGCCGCTTCCTCCAAGTTCAACACTTCCTTGGCCGCATAGCAAAGGTTTTCCAGTCTGTTCACCCGTTCCTGAAGCTCCGCAATCTTTCGCTCCTGTTCGAGATTCATTTTCGATGTTCTGTTTTCAGTCATAATGCTGTTGTATATTATTGGTTTGTTAATCGAATTTGACCGCAAATGTATATGGTTTGATTTGTAAAATCGGTAAGTCAGATTCTTGATTTATAATCATTTATCATATTGAAAATCAACAGTTTTAATACATTATACAACGCTGAATATGTCGCTTTGTCCGGTCATTGTGCCATGTGGCATTTTTTACCAATTTGCTGATGGAACACATATTTCCGCATTGCAGATAATGGCAGATGGGTTGTACACTGTTCCAAGGCAATGCGCATCGGCGGCAATACCGTAGTGTACAAATGGCATAAAACGGATTTTAACAGGTCTTTGAAGTAAGCAACACAAGTCTGTGCATGAAGCACTTGCAGTATCTTCCTGAAAATGCACATGTAGTATAAATGTTTGATAGGCAGCATATTTGCTGGATTTTGCTTGTTTTTCACGGGACAAAATTGTACCTTTGCACAGAAAAGAGAAGTCCACGACAAGGGATGTCGGGCTTGAAGCGTTCTTGATTTTATTTTCCTGTGATTTTGTCCCGTTTTTGTCCCGTTTGGGATTTGTCTCGCGGAACAAAATTTCGCAAGTAGTTGGTTTGCAAAGAGTTGCAAATGGAGGAAAGTGCAAAAATGCGCTAACCACCAGTAACCACCAAAACGGCCCCTGACCGCCCGTGAACGTGGCATCGGTCAGAAACTCGTTGGTTCTGAATATCACGTCATCAATCTCTTCTTCAAGGAGGTTAATGCCGAAATCAACAGCGGTACTGTCATTACTCATATTACTTCTTTCGTTTAAGGATTATTTGATACTCGTCTGGTACTGCCTTCATGGGAGGCATCACGCCAACGGTTATAGCCAGCAGTCGCATTCTCACTGACACGGTGCTGGAAACGTGACATGGCTTGAGCAAGGTGGTCTGCCTGATTCTTTGTAGTCAGGTATCGCACTCTAAGCAAGAGATGGTCATTGCTCTTGACAATCTCATCATAGATGGCGAGATACTGCTTCTGACGTTCACTATTGGGCATATATGCTTGCCGGGTGGCTTTGATAGCGAAGTCATACATCTGGCCAAGTTCTGTCCAGTTGGTGATTTCCTCTGTCTGAGCCTTCCCATTCAGAGCGTTGATATTGTTTTTGAAGGCAAGCAGCTTGCTTTCAATCTTGTTTCCTTCCGTGACCCAAGCAAGGTCAACCTGGCGGTCTGCGATATTGGCTGCTTCAATCTTAGCACGGCCTTCAAGGTCTGCCTGAATACTGTCTGCATATTCCACCTGTGGAATAGAAGCGGTATTGGCTGCAATACGCAAAGTGTTCTTAACAGAAGTGGCTGCTTTGGCTCCGTTCTTGTACCTCCGATGGGTAACGGTATAGTAAAGCTCTGGAGTCAAATTACCCGCACCCAGTTCCATGACCTGAATCTGCCCCTGCTTGGAGGCATCGTGATTGTAGGTCATGGACTGAGCATGGGACTCAATACAAATGAAAAGTATAGCAACAGCCGATATGAAGATGCTCTTTCTCATATTATTTTTCTTTACGTTAATAATCAAGAATGTTTCCTGCTTCCATCCATCGATCAAAGGCTTCCGTTGCCATCTGACGAATGGTTTTGGAACGGTATATCTCAGACTTCCAATAACTCGTCCTCGCCTGTATGAACTTCCAGGTCTGGTAATAGGCACTGTTCACGATGTCCTTGATACGGTCAAGTGACTTGTTGATATTGTCAATCATCAGCATTAAGGAGGCAGTGGTGCAACAGACCTGGCCACTGGCATAAGCCGCCAACACACAGACGGAGGAATAAAGATTCTGACATTCCTCTGCAAGATGGGCAACAGCCCTGGCATTGACGGCAAGCAGTAACGTGTCAGCACTTTCTATGCGCCCACGCTGGATGATCTTTTCATTGAAGTCTTCGAGCATCGTCTTATACTTGCCTATCTTCTCCGAAACATTATCATAGGTACGATAGACATTGAATCCTGTGCTGACGGTGCTGTACACAAGGTCAATGATGTCAAAGGCACGGGTGTACTTGTCTAATTCAAGATTGATATCCCTGTACTCCCGATGAGTGACCTTGCTGGCCTTGTGCAGGAGGGCATTGCTCTCTTCCAAGGTGGCACGGGCAAGAAGGAGGCTGCGCTGCTTCTTGTGGTCGTTGATGTAAGCTTCAATGGTCGGTATGTCACGAGGGACTAACTGAGCCATGACAGCCTTGGGACACAAGGCAGTCAGGCAAAGCAATAGGATTATATGTCTCAACTGTCTCATTGCTAATCGTCTTAGGGTTCAACATCATCATAATAATTGTTCTCTTCCTCCCAATCGTAATAGTCACTGCCTCCGTTGTGCATCCAACGGCGACGACTCTTTTCTGCGATATTCATCTTGCGGTTCTTGTCAGCATTGAGCTTGGGTAACAAGTCGTGTACCCAATCCCTGACCGTGTGCTTATAATGGAGGAACTTCTCTATCGTTGCCAGATCTGTGTATATTTTAGCAAGCCTTGCCTCAATGCCTCTGGCAATCTCTAGACGGTCACTTGCCCATAAGAGGTGACGGACTCCGTCTGTGTCTTCTATTTCCAGTCCTGGTCGACGGCTATATTCAACACTTACCGTACATGAAGGATATTCCTGAGCAAGCTCACTCAAACGCTGGTTGACAATAGCCGCGTTCTCATCATCGGTCTTTGAAGGATCAAGTTCCATCGTTTCGGCAACGGACGTATCACTCCAGCTACTGGTCAATTCCCAATCAATCTGCACAATGGCACGGTGTATCTTGATACCAAGGAAATACTTTGGTCTTCGTGCAATAGAAACCGTTGCCTTGAAAGTAACCGTTCCCTTGACGCTACCGACAGTTCCATTGCGGATAAATGTGTAGCCCGTCCAAGAGCCGTTGTCCGTCCATGTGATTCCATAGGCATCCTTCATGGACTTCATCAACTGCGGTATTCTGGTATAGTCATCAGTCTGGGCACGCTCCCCTTCCTCTGCTTCAGAAATGGCGTTTCTGGTATCAATAATATTCTTGTTAATCGTGTCGAGTTGTGACTGTAAATCGCGTATCTTCTGTTTGTTGCTGTTGTAAGTGGCTTGATACTGGTTATATTCCTCAGTGGTTGTCGCCTGGGACATCTTACGGAGCAATTCACTATTCTCTGCATTAAGGGCATCCAACTGGCTCTGCAGAAGGGCCGCCTCCTGTTGTAACTGTGCAATTTTAGCCTGTAGCTCACCGGTGTCTATCTCTGATGTTCCTGTAAGCGTTGTGTACATAGAACATTCCTTTGTGTGGCTACTGGGACTACTTCCACAGTGACTGCATTTATAGGTGGTACTGCCCTTACCTAAAGTGCCTCCATCATGGCATGTGATGCTGAAAGTGGCAGATGCAGCTCCAGCAATCTTCTGAGCATTAGATGCCTGATAGTAGTTTCGGTTATCATAACCGATATAATAGGTATAGTTGCTCTCCGTCGGATGGGTAGAGATATAATCATTCAATTCAGATGTGTTCTCAATGTCACGATGGTCACCGTTTTCATTATACTGATTCAAACGGGCATTCATCTGAGCCATGAACGTGTTCCAGTCCATACTATAGCTGTCAAAGACGGCCTCATAGACCTCTTCCTTGACATTCCACGACTTTGTGACTTGGATGCTATAGGCATAAGCCTTGGCATACTGGCCACTTTTTGACTTGCTCAATATGTAGGCAAGGGGTGAATAATAGATGGAATAGCTGAAGCCATCACCACTGGCATTCAATTGGCGTACCCTCTCACGACTCCACCCTGCGTAACCCTCGGAATTTAGTAAAGCGGCCTCATACTGAGTGGAATTTGGATAGAAATTGGGGTCTTTGGTGCTGATTCTGTACCATTCGCCACCATTGATGATACTGTTATCATCTGTAGGAGGATTATAGTTACAAAGTGTCTCACTCCCAGCATCCCTACGATAGATATAAACACGTTGAGTATAATAACTGCCCTGAGCTGCAGAAGCCCAGTCATCTATCCACCGAGTGAGATTATAGTCACTCAGATTGAACAGAGTGCCGATATTCTCCTGTCCTATCACTGTAGTCAGAACTTGGGTTGCGGATAAGTCTTTGTACTCTTCATACATGTTCCTCACATTATCGGCAAGGGTGAGCACACTTCCCACCTTCTCCATGAACGTGCCACCAAAACTTGTCCCTTGGAGCAGCTGATTCACACCATTGTTATATCCGGCATTGGCAAGGCCAACACCTTTGCTGATGAGATTGTCAAGGTCGGCTTTCAAGTTCTCCTCGGAAAACGCCCCTTCAATGTCATCGCCCAGGTGCTCGAAAAGTTCCTTCCAGTCTATGCCTCCTAATTTGGCCAAGTTGAAAACTGCTTTCAGTTCTTCAGATATCTCCAGAAAGGCAATATCATTAAAGCTTAGAGTACTGTTCGTGACAATGTTCTCAAACTGCTGACAGAGAGATTTGACATCATCACAGGTCTTCAGAAGGTAACTGCCCCAATAGATAGCTGTAGAAGGGTCTTCTATCATCAGCTGGGCGCATACGACTATCTTTGGTATAATACGCCGTGAGACAATCTTATAGATACGGTTGTAGTAGTAGTTTTCCTGTCGGTCAGCCCACAAATTGAGATTCGTGAGTGCTTTCCTATCAAGGTATTTTGAAGAAAAGATACCGGCACTGGCAACTTCGGCAGCTTTGTAGCTGTCATAGATCTTCTGAAGGTTCTCATTATGAAGAGCCTCCATAGCAGCCTCGGTAGTGAAAGCCTCAGACATGGCCTCCATTGTGCCGTAGTCCACATTGATGCTATAGTACTGAGCCTTGACACTCACAGGGAATGCCAAGGTCAGTAACACGAACAATATGGACAGCGTCTTCCTCATAATTACTAATCTTTGTTTTGGTAATGTTTTTTAAGGACACCTATGAAATCATCAGCTGCCATCAGAGCCAACTCTGCGCTTTCCTTGGAAAAGTCTGAAAACTTATTGAGATAAATCTCTTTTGCAATTTCATATCTACGTTCTTCCCACTCAGAATCAGTCAAAACAAAGGAATGGTATCTTTGATACTCCTCGATGCTCTTTTCATCCATTTCTAGCTCCAGGCCATAGTCTGCCAAGGTTGCCTCAATAGCACGAATAGTCCGAACACCACAATTCCTTATACGAAGGAATGCGTTGCGACTCATTTTACACAAGTCAAGGACTGTTTCAATCTCATAGAAACGAAAAGCATTATGAATACTGATGTCGTTTCCTTGTCCGAATTCAATCTTATCAATGGGGGTACATAGATCAATATGCTTATATTTTTTAATCATAATTTTCTATTTTAAGTTTAACACGTGTCCTGCCTGGTTGACTTTTTGAGCGAAAGCCAGTGACTTGCTGATGCCGGACTTGTTCCAGTCACGGACATAGACTTCGATGGCTTTCTGATGAGAGCATTTCAGTTCTCTCTTATAGAGTTTCAGGGCCTCTTTCTCTGCTCGTTCCGTTGTATAGGTCATATAGCATTCCCTCGGTTCTTCAACACCGAAGACATCGCTGGCAAGACCACGTCGAATGAACACTTCTCGGAAGAAAGCCCTGCCTTCCTTGTTCTCCAGACGATTGATAGTAAATATCTTTCGGCATTCTACATCGGTCAAGCCTAGGACTGCCTTGATTTCATCAAAACGTTCCTTGAACTTACCCTGGTCAAGCAGCATGATAACATCTGAGTTATTGATGATAGCTTCCTTGACAATGGGACTGCCAATGATGTCCTGGAGTTCCTGTGTAACTACCCCAACCATTGCCCAGAACTTTCTAGCTGTCTTATAGAGATACTTGATGTACTCTGCCATCATGGGAGAGGCAACGGCTTTCCACGCCTCCTCGATGACAAGCACCTTGCGGTTCTTCTTGATACGCATCTTCTGAATGAAAACGTCCATGATGATTAGCGTCACCAGTGGGAATAGCAATGGATCATCCTTAATGGTGTCAATCTCAAAAACGATGAAGGTCTCATCGAAAAGCGTAGAGTCCAGATTCTCGTTCAGGGTACGCTCATGACTGCCTCCCCTGTAGAAGTCCATCAACATATAGTTATAAGTTGATATATCTATACCGGCAATCTTATTCTCGTTACAGATATACGGTATGCGCTGAGTACTGTACTCGTAGAAGGAGTTAAAGGACAGTTCCTTAACCTTCAGTGCTTTCCTTCGGTCTTCCATCTCCTTGATACGCTTATTAATCCGCGCCTCGACTTCCTCATTGGTGTCTGTGGCACTGCCTTGTGTTGCTGTTTCAATGAGGAACTTCTTATGTAAGGCATCCCTCTGAGAGGCAGAATAGCCTTTGAAACCAACAAAATAAGCTTCATAGTATTCAGTAATGACCTGCTCGATAAGACGGTCTTCTGTCTTGCTCACTTCGCCGTTACTACCTTTCCAGATGAGCATGATGAGATTTTTCAGGAAACCTATTTTTTCCACGTTCAGCTCTTCTCGCTGGATGCGGAACGGGTTCATCGTGATAGGATTCTCCTCGGTATAACTGATATACTTACCACCGACATACTCACAAAGACCTTCATACGAGTTACCAGTATCGACCATGACAACGTCTGTATTCTGCTCCCAAAGCTGTCTTACGACACTATTCATGTGGAAGACTTTTCATATCTCCTAACACACTGAGTCACAGCACTATCTTGAAAACAACAAATTCAAAACGGTACAAATTTTGAACAAGGGAAAATCTATGGTTCAAGGCATTCGGCAAAGAGAAAAAACTATGACAGGGGCAAAAAGCAGTTTTAAGATTATTTATGAAAATATTTTGGGCAATTTTGGCTGATTGCTATCCAAAGAGCGCATTTTTGATGAATAGTCCCACCTTCATCAGCCATAAAGAGTGAGACAATCGAAAAAGAAAAGGAGGGGGTGAGAGAGCCTTCTTGGTGGCTTCAACATTGGGCGAAAATGGATGTCTTGTACC
>ERZ791743.99-NODE-99-length-91720-cov-9.476245_pt1 | contig 91720 bp, 79 predicted proteins | sample MGYA00509952_ERZ791743 | MGnify/ENA primary metagenome ERZ791743 (study PRJEB30046, sample SAMN00792040) | human gut metagenome | study: EMG produced TPA metagenomics assembly of the A metagenome-wide association study of gut microbiota in type 2...
TAATATTTTATAAAGAATTAATATTTTATAACGAACATTATTTATTTAAATTTGAGTGCTATATTTATCTTTTATTTTAATATAAAATTAGATAAAGTTAATAGTTTAAAAGGAGATTTTTTTATGAGAGTAGTATTAAAGTATGGTGGTTCAAGTGTAGCAACAATAGAAAAAATAAAAGCAATTTCTGGGTATATCAGCAAGTTGAAGAAGGAAAAGTATGATGAAATTGTTGTTGTTGCTTCAGCAATGGGAAAGACAACAGATACTTTGATAAAGATGGCAAATGAAATTTCTTCTAGTCCTAACCAGAGGGAACTGGATTCTCTTCTTTCAACTGGAGAACAACAGACAGTTGCACTTCTTTCAATAGCATTAAATGCCAAGGGAGAAAAGGCAGTATCTCTTACTGGGACACAAGCTAATGTAAAAACAATGGGAATACATACAAAGAGCAAGATAAAAAGCATAGAGGTAGAGAGAATAGAAAGTTATCTAAAAGAGGGGAAGATAGTTATAGTAACTGGATTTCAGGGAGTTAATGAAAATGGAGATATAACAACATTGGGAAGAGGAGGCTCAGATACAAGTGCAGTGGCATTAGCTGCTGCTTTAAAATGTGAATGTAGAATATATACTGATGTAGAGGGAATATATAGTGTAGATCCAAGAATATATAAAAATGCAAAATTACTGGATAAGATTTCATATGAGGAGATGATGGAAATGGCACATCTTGGTGCAGGAGTTATGGAAACAAGAGCTGTAGAATTAGGGAAGAAATTTAATATACCAATTTTTGTAGGAAAAAGTTTAAGTGAAGCAGGAGGAACATATATCATGGAGAGAGATAGTGCTTTAGAAGAAAAATTAGTAACTGGTTTGAGTGTAGCAAATGAAATAATTGTAACTACAATTTCAAATATAGAATATTCATCAAAGAAAATAGCAGATATATTTTCAACAATAAACAGTTGTGGATTAAATATAAATATGATTACACAAAATATAAACAGAAATAGAAAAACAGATATATCATTCAGCTGTACTCTTGGGGAGAAATATCTGCTAGATCAGGTAGTGAAGCAAATAAAAAGTAAATATCCAGAAATAGAAATAGAATATGAAGATAATCTAGGTATGATATCAGTTGTAGGAATTGGAATGATAAATAATTCAGGAATTGCAGGAAGATTTTTTTCAGCACTAAGTAATGCTGGAGTGGAATTTTATCAGGTAACTACTTCTGAAATAAGTATATCATGCAGTGTAGATAGAAATTTAATAAATAGAGCAGTAGAGTCAGCTGCTATAGAATTTGAACTTTAAGAGGAAATAAATAGATTTCTGTTAGAAATAATGGAATAATAGCCAAAAGAATATGAAAAGGACACTCTCCTCTCAGAGTGTCCTTGACATAGAAAAAAATATGATTTATACTATTTTCATTACAAAATACTAATATTTTATAAAATTAAAATTTTTTATCATAGAAAGTTATGATTTACAGAAATTGTTCCACACTCTCTCATACTCTCCTCAAAAATTATATACTCTTCTGTTTTATTATATTTTTAGATGCTCTAAATCTTACTACCTTCTTTGGATAGATTTTCATTATCTCCCTAGTTGATGGATTGCTTACTAATCTTGGCTTTCTTTCCAGTATTTCAAATACTCCTATATTGATAAATGATACTGAATTATACTTACATAAGGCTTCCTGTAGAGTTTGGGTAAATACATTTATTTCTTCTAGTGCTGCCTTTTGTGATACCTTCCCCTGACTTACTGTACTGTATAGCTTTGCCAATTCTTTCTTATTCATCAGCATCAGCTCCATTGACAAGATTCTTTAACCCTGTTCCTGTTCTGAATCGTACCTTTTCTCCTGCTCTTGTAAGTCCTGCTTTTTCCATTCTCGGTGTTATTATTTTTCTGGGAGCTACCTCTTTTTTCTCAAATGCTCCCCAATCCTTTAATAACACTTTTCCATCTTCATCTAAAGCCTTCAGCAAAACAGTCCAGAATATATCTATTTTCTCTTTTACTTCTTTATAGCTTCTTGAAAGATTTCTCTTTTTATAGAACCTTATAAATTCCCCTTCTGTCATTGCTTCCCCCATTGTTGTTATTAGAACTTGTATCCTAATCCTGTTCCTACTATCCATTCACCTTTGTTTCTGTTCTTTCCAGTTCCATTGTGTGAATCTCTTTCTACTGAGTAGCTTCCTTTTACATCAAACAGGATTCCACTTTCAAGTTCAAGTGTGTACTTGGCATTTAATCCTATTCTGTTTTCATTTTTGTGAGCTACTAGAATATCAAAATCACTTGCATCTTTTCCTTTGTATTATTTATATATGTTTCTGTGCTTTCAAGCCAGTTATTTTCAGCATATGGATTAGCTGTCAGAGCAGGTTCACTATTATCAGTACTAAATTTGATTACACCATTATCATTTTTTATCCACAAATAATTATCATCTGCTCCCATTACTGCTGTACATGACAATAGAAATCCTACTACTGCTCCTATTGTTATATTTCTTCCTCTTCTTTTGTTGCTGCTTTTTACTGCCTTCATAATTTTTTCAATCATAAATTTTCCTCCCTAAGTTTGTTTTTATATATTTTTTATTTAATTTTTTTCTCAATTTTCAGCCCCAAAATCCTAATTAAAATTGAGAGTTTAATTGCAGAAATTAAGCTGGTAACTGAGAAAAGTTCCCTTTTATGTATAAAAGCGAACTTTTAGAGGGGCTAACCTCCCAATTTTTAATACCTCATTTTTTGGACCCCGTTTTTCTCCCAAATCTTTTATATTGACTTTTATAAATTTAAAGAGTATAATGATAGAGTAATTTTCAAGAAAGTGTTCGCCTTTATACATAAACAAGAACTTTTTGCACTTCTTTAGGTTCAAAGCTTGTTTTCCCTCGTTTAGCGCTTTATCAGGCAATCTTCTATTGCTGATAAAATATTTTAAAAATTTTGGTGTTATTATTTTCATAAGTTTTTATCCATCTTTTATTTTTGGGTAAAAAAAAAGACTGCAGCTTCTGCTACAGCCTATTTTTTTTAAGCTTTTGGTGTATTATTTTTACATAAAACTGGTATGCTGCCTATTATTTCCAAAGAAGTTGTGTAAGACTTGATTTCCTTCTTTGCGCTTTCCTACCAGTCTTTATATGATTCATATGCTGAGTTTGTTGGAAATCCTTTCCTGATTCCACCAACTCTGCTATATATTCAAGAACTGCTGTTATATCATCTATATTTTTTAATATAGCCTTTTCCCTCTTGATTACATTTTCCACCTTCTCCATTTCTTTTTGAACCACTATTTAATTTTTATGTATAATTGTATATTTTTCTATATATGATAATTCTTCACAATTTAATGTACTTATAAGGTAGATGTTTCCTTCGATTTTATTGGAAAATACTAAATATTTAAAAAAATCAAAGGAAATTTTATCAATAAAATGAAAATTTTTTATCACAAGAAAGAATCTATTCTTTTCTGAAAAAATATTTAAAAGCTTTATAAAAGAATTAAATAATCTTATTTTATAAATTTCACTGTCAGGATAGTAAAAGTCATCTTGAATTCCTGCTTCAGAATTAATATAAGATATCTCTTTCAAAAGACTTTTATCTTTTATCTCCATATTTTTTATAAGAATATCTGATAATTCATACAGAAAACTATATTCTATCCTGCTGGGAAAACATTCTATATTAAAAATAGTTTTTTCATCATCTTCTTTCAAAAATATATTTATCTTACAATTCTTTATATTTTTAGGCATAGAAGATTCTTTGATTATTTCTTTCCATTTTAATAAAAATTCTGTAGGAGATGTATTTAATTCTTCTCTAAAAATATTTATGCATTTATTATAATACAGCAAAGCATTTTTTTTATCATTAAGAGCAAGAAATCCTTTAATTATCTGAATATAATTTTCTTCATTATAAGGATTTAAATTTATCAATTCTTTTAATATTTTTATAGAATCATTATACATATTATTTAGTTGATAATGCTCCAGCAAAACTTTTATCATAGAAATATAAATTTTCTGAAATTCTTCTCTTTTATTATATACCCAATCATTAAATTCAAAACATTCTTTTATATATATTCCCTCAAGAAAAAGTTCTCTATATTTTTCTTTTTCTAATATTATATCTTCTATTTTATATTCCCCAGAATTCAAATCTTTCTCGATTTTCAATAAGTTATCTGTGTCTAATTCAATATCTATTTTGGAATTTATATAAAGTTCTTTTCCTTCAGAATCAATTAATTTTTCCAATGATTGATCTTTTATAATCTTATTGATAGACCATAAATTATATCGCAAATTATATTTTGCAGACTTATCTTCACTGTTTCCCCATAAAAAATATACTATTTTATTTCTTTTATGTTTTATTTCTCTATAAAAAGATAAATATGCCAAAAGAGCTATTGACTTTCCACTTAAAAGAGGAGTTATATTTGTATCATTAAAAAATATCTGAATATTTCCCAATAGTTTTAATTTCAGTTTATCCAATGTCATACACCTCAGAAATTATCATATATTATATTTCCATCTTTTATAGTCATCTCTACTTTTGCATTTTTTATATCTTTTTTATCTATCTGAAAAATATTTCTATCTATTACAACCATATCAGCAATTTTACCATTTTTAATGCTCCCCTTCTCATTTTCTTCAAAAGAAGCATATGCAGCATTGACAGTAAACATATTTACAGCTTCCAAGACAGAAATACTGCTCTTATCTTTTGGGTGATTGACAGCACTATATATTCCTAATATAGGATTTATTTCACATACATCACTATCTGATCCTCCTATTATTATAATTCCTTCATCTATTATTTTTTTAAATCTATTTGAATTATCTGAATAACTTTTTATAAGTCTTTTTTCATAAAGTCCATTCTTTTGTCCGAATACAGTTTCAAAGATAGGCTGCATAGATAATATTATATTCAATTTCTTTGCTTTTTTTATCTGTGCATCACTTGCCAGTTCAAAGTGCTCTATTCGATTTCTAAAAGAATTTCTATTTTTTTTCTTTTGTGCAAATTCAATCGCATTTAATGCCTGCTCAATAGCTCTGTCCCCTATGGCGTGAAAGGCTATCTGGATATCATTTTTTACTGCTTCCTCAGCAAAAGAATTTAATTCATGCTGGTTATAGTACAGCTTTCCAAAATTATCTTTTTCCCTTTTATAAGGTTTGGAAATAGCAGCAGTTTTAGATGCAAAAGATCCATCTATAAAAATATCTCCCCCTAATCTTTTTAAATCATGAGTATAAGCTTTAGTTATATCAATAGTTTGAAAAAAAAGAAGAATATCCTGTTTAAATTTATTTTTATTTTTCAAAATAAATTCAGCATCTCTATTACTGAAACTATAACCACCTTCCATAGCATGAATAGTAGTTACTCCATTACAACTGGCAGTATAAAGAGCTTTTTCCACTGCCTTTTCTCTCATCTTATCATTTATTTTCTGTGATATTCGATTTTTCACAAAAGCTCCAGCTTTTCCACTCAATATTCCCAATGGAAGATTTCTCTCATCTCTTGGCATTCCCTCTATATCATAAGGAAGATTCAGCTCTAATAAAGCCATTGAATTTATAACACTAGTATGATATTCAATACTATTGAGCCATACAGGATTATTAGGAGCAATCTTATCCAATTCTTTTCTAGTAGGATATCTATTCTCCTTTATATTACTTATATTATACCTTACCCCCTGTACTAATTCTCCCTCTTTAAGAGTATCTGCTTTCTTTTTTATCAATTCCAGTACTTCTGTTATGGTAGAGGCTTCACTTAAATCTACTCCAAAAAGTATATTTATTCCTGTTTGCACCAAGTGAACATGGCAATCATAAAAACCTGGAAGAACTATTCTTCCTTTTAAATCAATAGGTTTTTTTGTAAATTTCAATAGAGATTTATATTCATCATTACAGCCAGTTTTATAGATTTTTCCATCTTTTACAGCTACCCAGTTGTATACTTCATTTTCCATTGAGTAAATAGTTCCATTATACAAAAGTAGAGAGATATCTTTTTTCTCCATATACTAACCACCTTTTCTTTTTTCTCTATTATATCATGTTCATTAATATTTTCATGAAAAAGCTATTAAAAACCATTCATTTATATTCTTAATTGGAGCTAGTACTAAGCAGTCAAATATTTATCCATTATATAGCTAAATATTCAACAAGAAAATCATAGAGAACTTCTATTGTTTCATAAAAACTTTTTATATCTACTGATTCATCACTTCCATGAAAATTATCTCCTGAGGCTCCATATATAATAACAGGAATATTCAATTTAGATGCTATAGAATTAAAATCTCCAATGCTTGAAAAATATTTTATTTCAGCTTCCTTGGAAGTTATTTTTTTTACAGAATTTTTTAGAATTTCTACTTCTAACAAGTTTTCATCTACAACATATGGCATAAATCCATCTGCATTTTCTAGTGGAGCTTCACGAAATATTATTTCATATTTACCTTTTAGTGCACATCTTTTAGCAGCCTCATCCACTTCTTTTTTTATAGTATTTTTATCTTCTCCACGTACTATATGTCTAAATATTTTTATCTCTGCATTATCAGGAACTGAACAAGCAGCTCCTCCACCTTCTATTTCAATTACACAATGGCTTGAATGTCCAAGCTTTTCATCATACACTGGAATAGTTTTACTAAGTTCAACAATAAGTTTCCCTGCTTCCTCTACAGCATTTATTCCTTTTTCAGGAGTGGCAGCATGACTTGATTTTCCATATATTTTAATACTGTATCCATATCCACCCCTTGCTCCTAAACATATCACAGGTTCTTTTGTACAGAGGAAACCACTGCTTGGTTCTGTCACTATTGCTATATCACTTTCACTTACCAATCCATCATTTAAAAGAAAATTTGTTCCTAATCCATATGGGCCTTCTTCATCAGAAACAAAAGAATATATTATTTTCCCCTTAAATTTTTTAACACTCCTTTTAAACTCTCTAAGTGCTATCATAGCAGCAACACACCCTGATTTCATATCAAGACTGCCTAATCCATAAAGTTTCCCATCTTTTTCTTCTGGAATATACGGATTTTTACTCCACCCAGTGCATTCTTCTACTGTATCAAGATGTCCATTTATAAGGAGCACAGGACCATCTTCTGTTCCATTTATCTCTCCTATTATATTTATTCCACTAAAGTTAGTTACCTTATCATCTCTGTAATAATGATATGAAGCATTCATATCATTGCTTTTAAACCAGTCATAACAATATTCCATTATTTCTTTTTCATGAAAATAGTTGCTTTTTATGCTTATTAATTTTTTCAATAAATCCAGACTTTCTTTTTTATTCACCATTCTAAATACCACCTTACTATTTTTCTGTTTTAAAAATAAACTTATTTGTCCAGCCATATATTATGGTAATAATTGGTGCCAAGAAAGCAAGAAATGTATATGGAGCATATTCAAATGTACTTACTCCTAATGCCCCAGTAAAGAATAAACCACATAATCCCCATGGTACTAAAGGAGAAGTTACAGTAGCACTATCTTCACACACTCTTGAACATACTGATGGTAAAATTCCTTTTTCTTTATAACTTGGTGCAAGCATTCTTCCAGAAAATATGATTGCCATATGCTGACTTGCTGAGAAAAAATTGATAGCTATTGCCATGAAAACATGAGTAGTAATAAGCCCACCTGTACTTTTTGTAATTCCCTTCAATCTGCCAAGAAGTACATCTAATATATATGTTTTTTCAAACAATCCTCCTAAACTCAAAGCTATCAATCCTAATGATGTAGTCCACATCATGCTCTGCATTCCACCTCTTGAAAGAAGTCTGTCCACCTCTGCTATTCCTGTTTTAGATACAAATCCAAAATCCATAGCATTCATTATCTCTCCTATTCCATGTCCACCAAATGTAACAGCAAAAAAACCTCCTAATAGACCCGCTATAGCCATTACAGCCAATCCATTTACTTTTTTTACAGCTAATATTATTACAATTATCATTGGCAAAAATGCTATGGGACTTATAAAATAATTTTCTTTTAATCCTGCTGTTATCAAATCTATCTGTGATGAGTCAATATCTCCACTAAATTTCATTCCCAAAATAAAATATAAAATAAGAGAAATAATTATAGCTGGACCTGTGCTGTACATCATACTTTTAATATGATCAAATAAATCAGCCTCTGCTACTGCTGCTGCTAAATTTGTTGAGTCAGACATTGGTGACATTTTATCTCCAAATATTGCACCAGAAATAACTGCTCCTGCTGTCATAGCTGGAGGAATATTTAGACCCATTCCTATTCCCATGAATGCTACACCTACTGTTGCCCCTGTAGTCCATGAACTTCCTGTTGAAAGAGAAGCAATACAGCAAATAAGACAAACTGTAAATAAAAATATTTTAGGGTTTAAAATTTTCAGTCCATAATATATAATTGATGGAATTGTTCCTGCTGGTATCCATGCTGCTACTACCACTCCTACTAATATCAAAATAAGTGCTGGTATCATTGCTAAATTAGCTCCATGCATTATTCCTGCTTGAATATCCTCCCAAGTAAACCCTGAAATAAATGCAACAATTACTGTTACTACAGTTACCCCAAGAAGTGTAATATGTGCTATATCATTATTTTTGATTATAAATATCTGTGCTGCCATGGCAAATATCAAAAATAAAAATACAAACATAGCTGCCAAAAAACTAGGTCTTTTCTCAATTTTTTTATCCATTTTTCAACCCTCCACATTTTATGATAACATCATAATACAATATGATAGTACTATCTGGTGTTTTATTTATTGTTTTATTATAAAAATTATTGATAAATTTCAAAATTTATTTCCCAAAAATAAAACATAAAAAATATATAGTATCATTCTATATAATTTTTTTCTATAAATTACTTTTACTTTAATTCAGGAAATTAAAGAAAATATTTATAAAAGAACTTAAATTATCTTTTTTTCTGATTTTTGAAAACTTCCAGCAACTATCAAGTGCGTAATTGAATATTCAGCTTTCTTGTATGCAATCACAAATTATGATATAAACTATTAAGACATCCCCATACAATATACATCTTTGGGCAGACAAAATATTGGAGAGTGATCAAGTGGAAAACAAAGTAAAAGCAGTAACAGACAAAATGATTGAGATTTTTGAATTTTATGAAAAAGAAATCCGAGAAGCTATTGAGAAAAAAGAAACATTACCAAAGGATAAATTTATGCCTGGCTGGGCAAAAGGAATCCATTTTTCTTGGTATCATCATAAAGCACAGCCTGAATATGATGTAAAAGAAAGTAATGAAATCTCATGTTTTTTTGAGTTTAACGGAATCCATGTATCTTATAACAGAATGGAAAAGCAGACTGATATAGATTTAAAATTTTTAACAAGTGAAATTTTTAAAAATGAAATAGTTCCTACAATACAGAAGTGGCTGCAAAATAAAGTTGATAATGAACCTTATGGAGGATTGTATAATGCTTCATTTGGAATCACTATGACACTAAGTGTTTCCCGTGATCCTCTTCCTACAGACGCTCCACATATGCAGGGACAGGTATGGGAACAAACCAGAATAACAGCTAAAGATGAAAAACGTCTGAGTAAGCGTAAAGAAATGATATACAATTTCATTAAAAATGAAGAGTATAAGACTTGTGATATTAGTGAAATAGATAATTCCCTAGTTCCTATATGCTCTATTGCTATACAAGATTTTTTTGAAGAATTTGGAAAAAATTACCTCACAGAATTCTTTACTGTCCTCATTGCACAAGCCAAAAAATCCAGATTCAGTGGTACTATGAGTGACCTTATCTATGGTTTTGCCAATGGAGCTGCCATACTTACTCAAGCAGATGAAAATCACACTCCTAACAATGAGGAATTAGCTCTTGCCTGCTGGTTATGCATGATGATATTGATACATGGAACTGATAAATATGAAAAACAGCATGGACGAGATTATCTGAAAAAAGCCAGTGAATTAGGATACAAAGAAGCTAAAAATATATTAAAATTTGGAACAGGGCAGATTCCTGCTGATATAGTACAGTACAAAGATAAATATGTAACTTGTTTGGGAAATGACATTGATAAAATTATAGATCTCAAGATTAAAGAAGAATGTGAAGAAGCATATAAAGCTATGATTGAATTCATCATTCGTTTGATAAAAGCTGGATTTCCTAATGAATACAGTATAAAATTCAATTCTAAAATTAAAGAATTCCTTCCTATTCCTGATTTAAAAAAGACAAAAGCAAATATATTTTGGAATAACTGTGCCAAGTATCCAGTACTTTATCCTTTAATGAAAGAATATGTTTTAACTATAATGGATCCATATGATTATTACAGTGACGCAGACAGTGAAGAAGCTGTTCCAGTTGGAGGGTATGCTGTATTTGCTCTGGGACTGGCTGATATTTCAAATAGTGATATAGTACAAAAATTTATGGAGCAGAATGATTCTGAACATTCTATTACTCCAAGCTGGTTTGTGGGAGAATATATAGATAAATTCGGTATCACCTCTGAGAATATTCCTGTAGTTATTGCCTGTTTAATTAATTCAAACAATCATGGTTATAAGGGAAGTAATTTTGATGGATTAAATAATCCTGATATTTTAAGAAAATTTGTAGAGGAACTGGAAAACAGCGAAATCAGTAGCTATTCTATATATGAGATTATAGAAAGTATATGGGGTAGTGAAGATGTATTGGAAGAAGCTATCACTATGGCCGAAGAAGTAAATCAGCCATATCTTCAAAAAATTCTTGAACTCTCTGAAGAAGATGATGAAGATTAAATAATAATCATTTTCTATAGCAAAATAAATATTATAAGAAATTGTTTTTAATATAGAAAAGAGTAGAGGCTGATTCTCAACCTCTACTCTTACTCTATTTAATAATAATTTATTATTTAATTTTATTTTTTATTTAAGGAACTAAAATAACTTGAACTTTCTCTTTTGGAGTAATAGTTGTAGCATCTGTAGATAATTGTAAATGTTTATCTGACATTCCTCCATTATTAACAAATGTAACATAATTTCCACTTGCTGTTCTTAAAGCATATTTTCCATTTTCAAGATAACATAATGTAAAACGCTCCCATTCACGAATCCAAACTGCATCTGTATGAACAGGGAAAGCATTTCCAGGATCTGTATTATTATTTGACTTAATTGATAAATATTTTCCAGAACCAGTTTTAATAGCTACATGTGTATCATCACATTTTTCAAAACTAAATTCTTCCCAAGGACCTATAGCTTTCGCATCAGTGTGAATACTCAATAAATTTTCTTTTTCTCCCATACCTCCACGATTTACAGCAGTTAAATATTTTCCACCTGAAATTGCAATTGCTACAGTTACTTCTTTCATGATTTTCATATTTAAACCTCCTTTGATATTTATCTCAACAAAATAACCAGTATAATAACTCATTACTTCACATAAGATTCTTTAACATTACATTCTTTCTCTATAATTCATATTATACTCCTCTATTTTTTTATTTGCAAGCCTTTAATTTTAAATTTTTTTAAATATTCTTTTATATTATTTTTTCAATAAAATTAAGATTCCCAAAATGGATTCACTTCAGTTTCTGCATAATAATATCCACCATAGATAGTTATTGACATATCCTCATCAATATCAGGCATAGCATAATCCAATGATACACTTCACTATCTAATGAAAAGTATCCCTCTGGATGATTTCCAAAACATATATGTTTTATCAATTCCATACACTCATTAAAATTCTCACTTTTTGCTATGTAAAAAAAACTCTCATCCTCTTTGCTGTTCAGCTAACTTCCATCACCTGTGACAAATGCAAAAAGCTTCTCATCAACATCAGCAATAATAATCATCTCATTCAGCTCATCATCTTCATTCTGCATTTCTTTGAATTTTTTCTCTAATCTTAAGTTATTTAAGCTGTTATCTCTAATATATTATTTCTTTTTTAGTATTTATTAAAACATAAAATTTCAGGATTTTTCATACTAGTTTCAATAATACTAAATACAATTGGTAATAATAGGTCATACAAAACTTTATGAATATTATCTAAATTTGTTTCATGAAATAATATATTTCTTTTTTCTCTTATTTTTTTTATATCTTTTGTTGTTATCAAAGTAACTTCTCCTGCATTTATAGCATTTCTTTTCTCTTTAATTTCATAAAAATATAAAGTATCTAACATAGCTAAATCTTTCATCTCTCCTTTATAATGTAATGGCATATTTCTATATAACTTTTTATTTTCATTATAATTATTTTTTAATATTTCTTTAAATTTTTTAGAATGATATATTAATTCAAAGAAACCAAAAAGTGTAACAAATTTTGCAATAGGATTTTTATATTTAATTGCTTCCATATATCTTTTCATAAGTATCAATTCATATGAAGTTTTAGAAATAGAAACCTTACTTAAATTCTGTTGTGAAATCATTTCCATTTTTTCTATTTCACCAGCAAAATTCATACATTCTATTGTAAAAAGTTTATCTGTTTCTCCATAATATGTTTTATATCCAAGTGCTGGTACAAAATTAGGAAATCCTTCATGCTTATTATAACTTTCTTTTGACAATTCAAAATTTATTATCAAACAAATACTTTCTAATATGCTTTCTTTTATATCTTTAGGATATAAATTTTTCATTATTATTTCGATTTTATATTCAAAAAGCTTTTCCTTTTCTTTTTCTTGATTTGAAAGAATATCAGATATATAAATTTTTTGACAAAGACAATTACCTATATAAATATTATCATACTCAAAAATTTTTTTTCCTTCTAAATTAATAATATGGTAACTTTCTGATTTTTCATAATCACCATAACCTTTTTTAGAAATTATTTTTCCCTCTATTAAAATATATTTCATTTCTTTTACTTCTTCTTCATTTATTACTTTTTTTTCAATATTCTTTTCAAACATTTTTAAATCTCCTATTCAATAATTTTATATTATAGTGAATTTTTTAGAGTTAAAAAAATTACTATTTAAATTTTCTATTTAATTACTGGATAAAATAATTAGTCCATTTTTCATCTCTTAATTTAAAAATCACCTATAAGATAAATCTATCTCATAGGTGATAATTTTTTTATTAGAATGATTTTATTATATCTTTATTCAATTCTTTTATTACTTCCACAGCTAATGATATAGCTGCTGTCAAATCATCTATTGAAGCATATGAATAGTGGGTATGGATATATCTTGTAGGAATACCAAGCACAAGTACAGGAATACCAGTTTCAGAAATATGATATTTTCCTCCATTAGTTGATCCTTTTTCTCTTGCTATCATTTGGTATTTTATTCCCTTTTTATCAGCTATATCCCTTGCAAATTTTAATACTCTTGGATTAGATATCATAGCTCCGTCTACAACTCTCAGCTGAACACCTTTTTTCAATGCTCCATGAGAAGAAGTTCCTTCTTTAAAGCTGTCATCAGCAGGTGAACCTTCAAATACTATTGCAAAATCAGGCTTTACTCTATAAGCAGCTACCTGTGCTCCTCTCAATCCAACTTCTTCCTGTGATGCAAATGCTCCAACTACATTAACATTAGTTATTTTTTTATCTTTCACAGCTTTTAATACTTCAATTGAAGCAGCACACCCTAATCTATTATCAAAAGCTTTTGCTCTCATTATACCTATTTTTTCATCATATACAAAACTTACATCTGGAACGATTGGATTTCCTACTTCTATTCCATAGAGCTCAACAGTTTCTTCATAACTGCTTGTTCCTATATCAATAGTAAGCTCTGACATTTTTGGAAGTCTGTTTTTTTCTTCATCAGTCATAAAATGAGGTGGTTTAGATGTAACTATTCCTTTAATATATTCCCCTTTATTATTTTTTATAACAACTGCACTAGCAGGAACATTTCCTACATGCCATCCACCCAAAGTAAGAAAACTTATAGAACCATTTCTGTTAATATTTTCTACTATAAATCCCACTTCATCAGTATGACAATCTAATGCCACTGTAGGTATAGATGAATCCTTTTCTCCAAGTCCTATATATAAATTATTCATGGAATCTCTTTCAGCACTTAGAAAATTTACCTCTTTTTTTATTTTTTCCATAACCTCATCTTCAAAACCGGGAGCTCCAAAAGTATTTGTCAGTTCCTCAATCATCTTAATAAGTTTTTTCATTTTATTATGCCTCCATCTTTAATTTTGCCAATCTATTTCTTAAAACTTAATTCATCGAAATTAATATAGCTTGTTGCCTTTACTCCTTCTATTCCTTTTACAGCTGCTACTGTATTATTAGAATAATATATAGGAATAACAGGTACATCATCATAAATTATTTCTGCAACTTGTTTGTATAATTCTTTTCTCTTATTTTGATCTACTTCTTTTTTAGCCTCATCTAATAATTTATCCATTTCTGGATTTACATATTGTGATCTATTTCCAGCTCCACCTAATTGTGAACTGTGAAAGTTAGGATAGAATCCATAATCTCCATCATATGTAGATGGTCCCCAACCAAGTGTAAACATATCAAGATCTCCTCTACCAGTTGCAGCTAAGAAAGTACCCCATTCTAAAGATTCTATAGATACATCTATTCCTATTTCTTTTAGTTGAGCCTGAATTATTTCACACATCTGCATTCTTACTGGACTGTTGCTTACTCCAAGACTTAACTTAGTTCCTGTCAATCCTTTTTCCTGAATTATTTTTTTAGCTTCTTCTGGATTATACTCTAAAACTTTTGATTCTGGACTGTATCCAAATGTTCCTGGAGCTATAAAACTATTGGCTTTGTCTACTGTTCCCATCATGATACTGTTAATAATATCATCTCTATTTATAGCCATTGCTATTGCTCTTCTTACATCTCTATCTTTTAAAACACCTTTATTTGTATTTATTCCTACATAGTTTACAGATATTCCACTTGATTCAAGATAATTTATTTTATCTTTATTGTCCAAAACTATTTTTCTTGATTCAGCTCCAAGGTCAGCTGTCATATCGATTTCTCCAGTTTCAAGTCCTATAACTCTGCTGTTCTCTTCTGGAACTGCTCTTACAACTATATATTTTATTGCTGGTTCACCTTTAAAATATTCAGGAAATGCTTCTAAAGTTATTCTGTCACCTATCTTCCAATCTTTATATTTATAAGGACCAGTTCCTACAGGATTTTCAAAATATTTATCTCCTTTTTCAGCATAATATTTTTCACTTATTATTGAAGCTGTTTTATGACTTAAGTGAGCTAATAATGGAGCGAATGGCTCACTTGTTACAATTTTCACTGTATTATCATCTACAACTTCTACATTGCTTATTAATTTATATAAGTGTCCTACTTTTGGTAGACCTTTAGCTCTTTCAATAGTAAATTTAACATCATTTGCTGTAAATTTTTCTCCATTATGAAATTTTACATTTTCATTAAGGTGAAATAAAAGAGTATTCTCATCTATCCTTTCCCAGCTTTTTGCCAGTCCAGGTACTATTTCTCCTGTCATTTCATCTACTTCTACAAGTCTGTCATAAAGTACATTTATTATTCTTTGAGAATATTGCTCTGTAGTATCTTGTGGATCTAAAGTTTTACATTCTGATATTTGAGCAAACACTAATGTATCTTTTGGTGCAGAAACCGATTTTTCATCAGTCTTGCTTCCTCCACAACTAACTAATAAAAAAGACAATAAACATGATAACAATATTAAAATTCTTCTCTTCATTAAATCTCCCTCCGTCTAATATTTTTTTCCTTGCTTACTATATATACCACATTTTTTCAATAATAAAAATATTATATTTATATACATATGATTTATTTTATTTACTGTGTTATTTTGTTAAAATCTTTTAGTTATGCTTTTTATATCTATCTTTTATTACTATTTTATGTTAGAATAGTGCTCAGAGGTGAAGATAAATGGAATTAACAGTTAGAAATTGGGGCAAAACAAAATTTGATGAAACAGTGAAGTTATATACTCTCAAAAATGATTTTTTAGAAGTTGAAATCTTGAATTATGGAGGAATTATAAGAAAAATATCTTTTCCAGATAAAAATGGGAAAGTCGAAAATGTAGTTTTAAATTTGAATAGTATTTCTGATTATGAAGAAAAATCTCCTTATTTTGGTGCTATAGTTGGAAGAAATGCTGGAAGAATATCCAATGCTGAATTAAAAATAAAAGATAGAATATATAAACTTAATAGCAATAGTGGAAATAATAATATTCATGGAGGAATAAATAATTTCAGTCATAAAATATGGAATGTTGAGGAAATAAAAGGAGATGATTTTATTGGTCTGGATCTCACACTAAAAAGTCCTCATCTGGAGGAAGGATTTCCAGGAAATGTTTCTGTTTCTGTAAAATACATATTAAAAAATGATGAATTATCTCTTGAGTATAATGGAACTACAGACAGAGAAACATATATAAATCTTACCAACCACTCATATTTTAATTTAAGTGGAGATTTTAAAAGAGATATTTCTGATGAATACCTAAAACTTAATTCTAGCACTTTCATTGCTGTAGATGAGGCTACACTTCCTGTAAAAATATCTGAAGTAAACAGTACTCCTTTTGATTTTCATGAATTCTCTCTTTTAAAAGCCTCTCTTGATTCTGATAATGAGCAAATCAAGATTGTAAATAATGGACTGGATCACCCTTTCATTTTAAATCAAGATAAAGATATACCTGCTGCTGAACTTAAAGATAAGCTTTCTGGAAGAATGTTAAAAGTCTTTACCGACCAGCCAGCAGTTGTTATATACAGTGGAAATTACCTTCATGAGGTTGGAAAACTTTCAAATGATATAGAGTGTAAAAAACACATGGGAATCTGTTTTGAAACTCAAGATTATCCTAATGTTTTAAATTTTCTTCCTGAAAAAAGTAAAATATACTCACCATCAAATCCTTATATTCAAAAAACTATTTTTAAATTTTTAATAAATAAAAATTAATAAAGGGGGAAATTTTATGCATGACATTATATTATATATTCTTATAATTTCTGTAGGCTATTTTATAACTAAAAAAGGGTGGATTCCTAAAATTATTGACAGAAAAGTTGGACTTCTTCAGACTTTATCTCTATTTTTCCTACTTGGAGTAATGGGGTACAAAATAGGTTCAGATGATAAAATTATTGCTAATTTTCACATACTAGGATTAGAATCTATCATAGTAGCAGCCTGCGCAGTATTAGGCAGCATACTTTTAACTCATATTTTTTACAGAGGAGGGGATAAATAATGCTTGGAATAGCTTTATCTGTTATTATAGGAGCTCTTCTTGGATTTTTCCATAAAAGCCCTCTTGTCTTAGCTCATGCTGATAATCTTATTAAATTTGGATTATGTCTTCTTTTATTCTTTGTTGGAATAGATATAGGAAAAAACCAAAGTGTTTTTGAACAATTGAAAACTTTAAATAAAAAAGTATTATTGCTACCTTTTATAACAATAATTGGTTCTTTACTTGGAGGGGTTGTTGCTTCTTTTATCACTACTCTTTCTTTAGGTGAAGGAATAGCAGTGAGTTCTGGTATGGGTTGGTATTCATTTTCTGCTATAGAGCTTTCTAAAATAAATGCTCAATTAGGTGGAACAGCTTTTCTTTCAAATGTGTTCAGAGAACTTTTAGCAATATTTACAATACCATTTATAGCTGCCAAAATTGGATCATTTCAATCTGTATCATCTGCTGGTGCTACTGCAATGGATTCTGTTCTTCCTGTTATCAACAGAAGCAATCCCCCTGATATATCTATAATAGCTTTTTACTCAGGACTTGTTATTACAATAATTGTTCCTGTCATGGTTCCAGCTGTTGTAGCAATATTCAGCTTAAGTTAAAATTTTTAAAACGATTATTTTTATAATCGTTTTTTTATTTTGATAATATAATTATAAAATATAGAAATTTTTTATAAATAATTGAAGCATTTAAAATATTAATGACTTATAGATTTAAATATAGTTTTTATCTATAAAGTCCACTATTCATAAAAATTGACATTTTCAGTAAGAAATGTTAAGATAATTTTGTTATCTTAAACAAATTTAATACATATAAAGAGGTGAAAAAAATTATGTCTATAATTGAAAACTGGGAAGAGGAGCTGTATGATTCTACTTTTGATACTATATATGAAGCTCTTGTTGAGGAATACAAAAAAGGACTACTTACTATTGAGGAATTAGATAGAAACATTGCTGAACAGCAACAGATTCTTCTTAATGCTTTCTTTGAAGGAGAAACTAAATCTGTATATTGTAACGCAGTGGTAGATGCTCATCAATTTGTTCGTTCATTGATTACTCAAGGAAAATTGACTGTAGAAAATCTATAATTAATATACTAAGGAGGTATCAGTATGAAAAAAGTTTATGTTTTGTTGGCAGATGGTTTTGAACTTATTGAAGCCTTAACTCCTGTTGATGTTTTAAGAAGAGGTGGAATAGATGTAAAAACTGTTTCTATTACTTCTGAAAAAAATATTATGTCAGCTCAAGAAGTATTGGTTAAAGCTGATACTACTTTAAAAGAAACTGATATAAAAGATGGAGATATGCTTGTACTACCTGGAGGATATCCTGGATATGTCAATCTTGGAAACTCTAATGAAGTCGTAGAACTTGTCAAATTTTATGTAAATAATGGTAAATTTGTAGGCGCTATATGTGGAGCTCCTTCAATTTTAGGAAATCATGATATTGCCCCTGGAAAAAAAGTAACATGCCATACTTCTATAAAAAATCTTATGAAAAATTATCAATATGAAGAAAAAAATATTGTTAGAGATGATAAAATTATAACTGGTATGGGTGCAGGACATTCTGTTGCCTTTGCATTTAAATTAGCTGAGGCTTTGCTTGATTCGGATACTATAAGCAAAATAAAAACTGGTATGGAATTATAAAATTTATTCATTTTTTGTTATTTTTTTATTTGATTTCAAAAAATTTTAATATTGACTAAAAATAATAGATAGGGTATACTTTAATCGAGACTGACACAGTAAATTAGATTTCTGTAACCCCCAGAGTCTATTTTTAGTCTTTGTTTTTTTAACACTCCCCCGTGTTATAAAAAAGCCCCTCTATTATTGAGGGGACTTTTTTATTTTATTATATTGTTACTGTAATTTTATTTTGCCAATTTTAATATTTCAAACACATCATTTTCATACAATTTTTTGAAATTTCCTTGTGGTCCTTTTCTACAACATTTTTCTGCCATCTCTTTTAATCTATCATCAGGAATATCAACTTCATGCAAATATACAGGAAGCCCTAAACTATAGTAGAATTCTTCAAGTTTTTGGATACCTTGTTTTACTACAAGCTCTTTATCTGTAAGAGTCATGTTCACATCAAATACACGAACTGCAAATTGTACAAATCTATCCATATTCTCATGACACACATATTTCATCCATGCAGGAAACACAATTGAAAGTCCTGCACCATGAGCTATGTCATATATAGCACTGATTTCATGCTCTATTTGATGAGAACCCCAATCTCCAAGACGCCCTGTATTTAAAAGACTGTTATGAGCTATTGTTCCAGCCCACATAATTTCAGCACGTACATCATAATTTTCTGGTTCTTTAATCGCAAGAGGAGCATAATCTATAACTGTTTTCATAGTTGCTTCTATTAACCTGTCTGTAAAATCTACATGTTCTACTTGAGTAAAATAACGCTCCATAAGATGAGCTAATATATCTGAAGCTCCACAGGCAGTTTGATAACTTGGAAGAGAGAATGTAAATTCAGGATTCATTATTGCAAACTTAGGAATCATTGAAACATTTCCACATGAACGTTTTAAAAGTCCTTCTTCCTTTGTGATAACGCTTCCCATACTTGATTCGCTTCCTGCTGCTGGTATAGTCAATACTACTCCAATTGGAAGTGCTTCATCAGGTCCAGCCTTTCTTTCATAAAAATCCCATACATCTCCATCATAATTCACTCCAGCTGCTATTCCTTTGGCAGTATCAATTGTACTTCCTCCACCTACAGCCAGTATCGCATCTAATTTATGTTCTCTACATAGTTTAATACCCTCTTTTACTAATTTTAATCTCGGGTTAGGCTGTACTCCTCCTAATTCTACAAAAGAGATATTTTCGGCATTTAAGGACTTCACAACAGTATCATATAGTCCTATTCTCTTAATAGTTCCTCCCCCATATACTAAAAGTACACGACTCCCTAATTTTTTCATTTCTTTCCCTACTTGATTTTCAGTTCCTTTTCCAAAAATAATTTTTGCTGGATTGTAAAAAGTAAAATTTTCCATTTTGCATCTTCCTCCTCGTATAATAATGTTATCTAATTAATTTTCTATTAATTATTTATTTTCATAAAATCTTTTCTTTTACTCTTTTCTATCTCATCTTTTATATAAGATAATATTTATAACAGATAAAGTTCATAGTCTTAAAAGTATTACTATATGTCACAGTTTTCTGGATAAAACTTTTTCTTCACATTTTTAGAACTTCCTACTTTGCAGGCAGCTTCATAATAATCTAATTTTTTACTGATTTTATTTAATTCTTTTTTTAGCTCCTCTATTTTTTCCTCCACCATTTTTTTCTGCTTCAATACCATTTTTCTTCTCTCTTCGAGGGTAGAATCTCCCATTGTTGTATATTTTACAAATTTCCTTATTTCTTTAATCGGCATTCCTGTATTTTTCAAACAGGTAATAGTATTTATTATCTCCATATCCTTTTCATCATATACTCTTCTTCCAGCTTCATCTCTTCTAATGGATCCCAGAAGCTCCTCTTTTTCATAATATCTTAAAGTATATTCTGTAAGACCAGTTTCTTCTGCTACTTTTTTTATACTAAGACTCATAAATTTCCCCCTCCTTCCTTTATATTTAGTATATACATTAGAGTATACTCTAAGTCAAGAGTAAAAATAAAAAAAGATGATTTTAAATGTTTTTAAGCTTTAATGCTTTCAACATACAATCATCTTTAAATCTTTTAAACAAATACCCTTACAAGAGGTGCTATAACTATTGTAAGTATTCCTGCTATAACTATTGACAGAGCACTCATAGCTCCTTCCACTTCTCCCATCTCTATTGCCCTGCTTGTTCCCACAGCATGACTTGATATTCCTATACCTATTCCTTTTGCCACTGGGTGTTTTATTCTAAATATAGAAAGTATATAAGGAGCAGAAACATTTCCTGTAATTCCTGTTATTACTATTGCAAAAACTGTTATTGAAGGAATACCTCCAAGCAGTGTAGAAAGTTCTATTCCTATTGGTGTTGTAATAGATTTAGGCATAAATGAAAGCAAAAGCTTCTGATCTATTCCCATCAATTTTCCCAATACTACTACAGAAACAATAGCAACAATTGAACCTACTATACCTCCTCCCATTATTGGAACAAAATTCTTTTTTAAAAGCTCTATCTGTCTGAAAAGAGGAATAGCCAATACAACTGTTGCAGGTGCTAAAAAGAAAACTATAAAATTTCCTCCCTGCATATAGTTATTGACAGGTATCTTAAAAAAGTTAAGAAAAAGTATAACTATAATAGTTCCAATCAAAAGGGGATTGAACAATGCCATTTTCGTTTTTTTAAATATTAATTTTCCTATTTCAAAAGCTACAAGACTTATTATTACTCCAAAAAATGGATTATTAGTCAATACTTCTACCATGTTTTCTCTCCCTTCTCTCTATGAGATATTGAACAGTTATTCCTGTTACTACCATTGTTAATAAAGTTGTAAAAATAAGTAAAAATATTATTTTTAGCAGCCCTGTTTTTAATAAATATAATGATTCAATCAATTTTACAGAAGGAGGCATAAAAAATATTGTCATATTCAGCAGCAAAAAATCTCCTGCTCTTTCTATCTTCTCCAGCTTCAGCACTTTAAAATAAAGCAGTGCAAAAAGCAAGAGCATTCCATTAATCGTTCCTGGAATTGGCAAATTAAACACTTCTGTAAGAATAATCCCAATATAATTAATTATAAAAATAATTAAAAATTCTTGTATCATTTTCTTCCCTCCTACATTCTAAAAAAATATTTTAGCACATTTTGTTCTTAGTTGCAAAGTAAAAAATATTTTTTTCTTGAATTATAAATACCTTTATACTAAAAAAGTACACCTTATTAAAACAGATTTATTCTGTCTTTATAGGTGTACTTCAATCTTAGTTTATATAGTTTTAAGTTTTAAATTAATCTCTTGGCTTCATTTGTGGGAATAACAATACATCTCTTATAGAATCAGACTGAGTAAGAAGCATGATAAGTCTGTCAATACCAATTCCCATTCCTCCTGTAGGTGGTAATCCATATTCTAAAGCTTCTACGAAATCATCATCTATTACAGGAGTAGCCTCATCATTTCCTCTTTCAGCTTCTTCCACCTGATCCTCAAATCTTCCTCTTTGGTCAGCTGGATCCTGTAGCTCAGAGAATGCATTTGCATATTCTCTTGCATCTATAAATAACTCAAATCTATCTGTAAATCTAGGGTCTTCTTCATTTCTTTTAGCTAATGGAGAAATTTCTACTGGGTGTCCATATACAAATGTAGGTTGAACAATTTTTTCTTCACATTTTTCTTCAAAGAATTGATTAACAACATGTCCAACACTATTCATATGATCTGCAACTTCTACATGATGCTGTTTTGCAAGAGCTTTAGCTTCTTCAAAAGTCATATTTTGATCCCAGAAGTCCACTCCTGTAACTTCTTTTACAAAGTCTACCATGTGTATTCTTTTGAAATTTTCAAGAACTAGAGTTTTTCCATTGTACTCAACAGTTGTAGTTCCTAGTACTTTTTTAGCAAGAGTTGTGATTATTTCTTCTGCTAAATCCATCATATCATTAAAATCAGCATAAGCTTGGTACAATTCAATCATTGTAAATTCAGGATTATGTCTTGTTGACATTCCTTCATTTCTAAAGTTTCTTCCTAATTCATATACTTTTTCCAATCCTCCAACTATCAATCTTTTTAAGTAAAGCTCAGGAGCTATTCTCATATATAGATCAACATTTAGTGCGTTGTGGTGAGTAATAAATGGTTTTGCAGCTGCTCCTCCTAGAATTGGGTGCATTAATGGAGTTTCAACTTCCAAAAATCCTTTATTATCAAGTATTTCTCTGATTCCTTTTATTATTTGAGTTCTTTTTATAAATGTATCTCTTACATCTTTATTCATAATAAGGTCTACATATCTTTTTCTATATCTAGTTTCAACATCTGTCAGACCATGAAATTTCTCTGGTAAAGGTCTGATATTTTTAGATAATAGTTGAATAGAAGTAACTCTCAAAGTTAATTCTCCTGTATGAGTTACAAATAATTCTCCTTCTACTCCTACAATATCTCCTACTCCAATTTTATTTACCATTTCAAAAACTTCGTCACCTAATTCATCTTTTCTTAGGTATAGCTGAATTCTTCCAGTACGATCTTCTATATGAGCAAATAGAGTTTTCCCCTTTCCTCTATAAGCCATTATTCTTCCAGCTGTTTTATACTTTAAATTTTCTTCAGGAGTATGAGTTAATATATCCCCTACCATGTACTTTTTGTCAAACTTACTTCCAAAAGGTTTTACTCCTAGCTCTTTTAATTCTTCTACTTTTTTCCATTTTTCCATGACTAAATTTTCTTTAGCCACTCTGTCAAAATATCTTTCCATGGTTCTTCTCCTTATAAATTTTTTTGATTTAATTTAATTTTAACAAATATATACTACTTTTTGTACTCCATGATGACTTTGGAAATTTCTGTCTTACAAAAGTAAAATAATTTCTGCTTTCTTCTTTATTTCCAAGTTTATCATAAGCTATTCCCATATTATAGTATATTTCTGCCTTTTTGTCATCGCTTTTTTCTATATTAAGTGCTTTTTTATAATTATCTATAGCTTTTTGGTAATTTTCAAGTTGAAAATTGCTCTGTCCCATATAAAAATAAATATCTTTAGTTTCAGCATAATCTTTATTTATACTTAGAGCTTTTTCAAAGTGTACCAATGCTTCTACATAACTTCCTTGATTGAAACTGTTTTCTCCATCGCTTAAAAATGATCTGAATTGAGTATAGTTTTTATTCTCAAGTTCTGCCATTGGATCTACTATTTCTCCTTCAGCCTTAGTAAATATAGATTCTAATAGTTCAGGAGCAATTCCCTCAATAGTTCCATTTATATATTGAGTTCCTCTATTTATATCTCCATTTTTTAAGTACCAGTTACCTATGAATTCAGCTGTTTCCTTTGTTGGTTCATCTCTAAAATATTTTTCCAAAAATTCTATTTCCCCTCTATCAACAGAAGTTTTTGAAAGTATTATTTTTTTTAATTCAGGATTAAGAATAGTATTTGCTGAATTATATTCCAACAATACTGGATCTAATTTAGTGCCAGCACTTCCTATTCCTGAAAGAGTATCTAATATTGTCAATTTATCCTGTTCATCTAAAGTTTTATATTTTTTCAAAAATTCTATCTCTTCTTTTACAACTTTTGTGTTACCATCTTTTCCTGCTAATTCCATCAGCATGAAAGATATCTCTTTATCTCTAAAACTGTCTGGAAAAGCCATTCTATGTAAAGCCACACTATTTTGTAATTGTTTTATATCATTCTTAGCATAATTTTTTAGAATTATATCATAATTATTCTGTTCCGTAAATCTATATTTTAATTTATTTAATATTTTTATCCTTCTTGTTACTCCATCCATAGAGTAAACATCTAAAGTAAATTCTCCCTGATATATACTTCTAAATACTAAATTCTTTCCCTTTATTCCCAATTCATAAGAAATATTTCTTGGATAAGACATAAGTTTAAAATCATCTTCTGATTTTAAAGGAATAAAAAGATAATCTCCAGCATATACTTCAAAAGTATTTCCATTATAATTTTCTGAGTATTCTTTACTTTTTCCCTCTCTTAATGCTCTTGAAACTTCATCTAAAATACCAGAAGAATCACTTTCTGCCAGAATGATTGTTTCTTGTGTTAATGGTTGTTCTTCACTTCTTCCCCATATGCTTCCCAAGTCAGTTTTTTGAGGAAGTCCAGTACAACTGTACATAGTAAGAAGAATTAATAAGTACCCTATCGCTTTCATTTTACCTCCTATTTATGAAAATAGAGCATAAATCAGATATGCTCTATTCAAAAGATTATCAATATTCTTTAATGGTGATTGAAATGTTATTGACTTCTTCTCCATTATCTAATATTTTATAAGAAAATTCCAATATATTTTTTTTATAAGTTATTTTCTCTCCAAGTATACAAAAGTTTTTTTCAAATCCTTCACCACAGTATAAAAATTCAGTCATATTGTTTAAATCAACTTCTATAATATTTTTTATACCATTATTTTCTCTCTGGATAAATACCTTTTCATCACAAAAAGATATTTTACAATCACCCAATTTACTTTTATATTCATAGATAATTTTATTATTTTCCTCTTTTTTTAAACCTCTAACTATTTCAAAGGATTTTTCATTGTAACTATCCAGACTTTTTATCATAAATTTATTCATTAATAGTATTCCTCTTCGTCCTCATAGTAATCCTCATTGTCAAATTTTTCACTATATTCATCTTCTCTGTCATAATATTCATCTTCTTCATAGTCACCTATATCATCACCAGACAAATATTCTTCTCTCCAATATTCTATAACTTCCATAGCATCGCTATCTTCCATTAAATAAATATCCTCTTCCTCTTCATCGTATAAAAATACATGGATCTGTCCATCAAAATCCTCTGCAATTATATACTCCTTATCTCCCATTACAACATTTTCAATTACATGTAATTCGTACTCTTCATCATCAATGTCATGATAAAAAGTTTCTCCTTGCGAATACATAACTTTTCCCTCCTAAATTTATTAACTTTTAAATATTTTTATAAACTATGTTATTTATGATATTTTGTATTTTTTATAATGCTGAACCATCTATATATCTGTTCACAGAGTATCAATCTCATCAATTGATGAGGAAAAGTCATTTTAGAAAAACTCAACCTCATATTCACTGTTTTTCTTACATTTTCTGATACTCCATATGAACCACCAATTATAAAATTTATACTGCTCACACCATTTACTGTAAGCCTTTCTATTTCTTCCGACATCTCTTCCGAAGAAAAATTCTTTCCTTGAATATCAAGTAAAATATTATATCCACCTAATTTTTCCATTGTTTTGAGAATTTCCTCTGATTCTTTTTCAATAGAAATATTTCTACTGCTGTCATTTCCATCTTCTTTTAACTCTACAATTTTCATTTTAGCAAAAGACTGCATTCTTTTCAAGAACTCATTTATTCCCTCAACTATGTATTTTTCCTTTACTTTTCCTACACATATAATAGATACATTCAAAATATACTCCTTTTTTCAAAAAAATTCAATTTATTTTCTTTTAAAAAGTTTTTCTAAATCATTTAAAGTAATTTTTACTATAATTGGTCTGCCATGAGGACATGTATATTCCCCAATTTCATGAAGCTTTCTTATTATTGTTTCCATTTCATTTAAAGAAAGTTTCTCATTTGCTTTTATAGCACCCTTGCATGACATTGAAATTATAATACTTTCTCTAATATCTGTTTCTTTATTTTCTTTAAGATTTTTGATTATATTTTTGAAAATATTTTCTGTACTATCCCTAAAATTCATAACTGGAACGGATCTTATCACCACTTCATTTTCATCAAACTCATCAATTTCAAATCCAAATCCTGTAAAATATTCTATATTTTCAAAAATAAGCTCTCTTTCTCTTGGATCAAGAGTTATTCTTATAGGCACTAAAAGCTGCTGTCTGCTCACATTTGTTCCATAGTACTCTTTTTTTAGTTTTTCATAAAGTATTCTTTCATGAACTATATGTTGATCATATATCTCAAATACTCCATCTCTTTCTACTAAGATAAAAGAATCAAATATCTGCCCAAATACTTTAAAATCTATTTTAGATGCTACATTTTTTTCTTCTGATACAATTATTCTATCTTCTTTAATCTCATCTTTAAATTCAGATTTTACTTCAGATACAACATCGGTTTTTATTATATCAGATTTTTCATTTCCTTCAAATACTTTTATTTCTTCTTTTATTTCAAAAGGGGTAGTTCTACCTTTTTCAATAAATATTTTTTCAAAATTATCTTCATTAGATTCTGTAGTTTCTTTTTTTATATCCCTATCAGATACTTCTGCTTCTCTCTCTGTTTTTGGATATTTTTCTACTTCAATTCCTTCAAACTTGATATTTTCTGCCTTCATAGGAACAAACTTTGAAAACTCTGAAAAATCTATTAAAGCTTCATTTTCTTTCTCAAAAGTTTTTTCCATTGTTGGAGAAACAAAAATATCATCACCTTCAAAACAATTTTTTATCTCTTTTAAAACTCTTCCATATATATTAGATTCATTTGAGAACTTAACTATTTTTTTTGAAGGATGCACATTAACATCTACTTCTTTAGGGTCTATCTCAAGAAATAATATTGCAAAAGGATATTTCCCCTTCATAAGCTTTGTATAATATCCATCAATGATGGCATTCTCCAGAAGTTTTGATTTTACCATACGACCATTGACAAATGTGAATATAGAATCTCTTGTTGCTCTATATAATGAAGCATTTCCCAAATATCCCATAGAAAAAGGTTTTGAATTTTTTAGAACATTTCTTCCAAATATTTCTACAATAGTGTTATCTATCCCATTTCCAGTTGTTTTTATACTCACTTTATCGTCTAATATAAGAGTTATTGCAGTATTGGGATTCCCCAGTGCTTCCTGTACTATTATATCTTTTATATTCATATATTCTGTTGTAGTCTTTCTCAAAAACTTCAACCTTGCAGGAGTATTAAAAAATAAATCCTTTATTTCTATAGTAGTTCCTACATTTCTCTGTATCTCTTTAAGACCTGTTATTTTCCCACCTGAAACTGTTATTGCTGATCCTGTTTCATCATCTTTAGTACGAGAAGATAGAGTCATTTTTGATACTGCCGATATAGAAGACAGAGCCTCTCCCCTAAATCCATATGTAAAAAGATTATATAAATCCTCTTTTTTAGCTATTTTACTTGTAGCATGTCTTTCTACAGAAAGAAGTAGATCATCTTGAGTCATTCCTTTTCCATCATCAGATATTATTACATGTCTTCCACCAGATTTTACTTCTATTTTTATACTTTTACTCTCTGCATCTAATGAATTTTCCAAAAGTTCTTTCAGCATACTGGCAGGATTTTCCACTACTTCTCCAGCTGCAATTATGTTAGAAACTGATTCGTCTAATACTTTTATTATTCCCATCTCCACCTCCTAAAAAACAAAATACTGCTTTTCATTATCTAATATATTTTAAATAATTTCAATATATTTTTTTAAAAATAAAAAAATAATATAATTGTTGCCATTTTTAAGTTATTTTGTAATAATTATAGTAACAGATATTTTAATAAGAGGTGTCTTAAAAATGAAAAAAATATTTATGATTTTATTTTTTATTATAAATAGCTCCATAGCTTTTACTTACACTTATGAAGATTATGATATTTTTATTCAAGGAAAAAATGCTTATCGTAATGGCAACTATGAAGAAGCCCAAAGTAAATTTGAAACACTTTTAAAAAGCTATTCCTTTTCTCCTATTTTAAAAAATAATTATGCTTTCTATTTTATAGGAATGACTTATTATAAAATGGGAGAGTGGAAGAACGCTGTTTACTATCTTGAAAAAGCTGTTTTCAGTCATAAACTTTCTTTTTTTAACAGAGGATCAGAGATTGAAAAAAATATTTACTTTGCTGAAAGAGATTATTCTCTTGGTGATGCTCTCATAAAAATGGGAAATAAAGAAACTGGGCTGCTATATTTAAAAAGGCTGGACTACTCTACTTTTTCTCCTATTACTTCACATTTTGAAGAAAAAGCTCTTGAATTGCTTGCAAAAGAAGATATTCACTATCAAAATTATTACAATCTTAAGTATAAAAATGATTTCTCTCATGTTGGAGAGATTCCAACATCTGAACTTTTAAAAGCTGCTCATTTTTTCCTTTCAAAAAAGGAATATGAAAAAGCTAAAAAACTTTATAAAATAATTTTAAAAACTCCCAATATTACAGTGCAAGATAAAGAAAAAGCTGAGTCTGAGCTTTTTAGAACTTTAATCATCTCTGGCAAAAATAAAGAGATTATTGCTTTGGCAGATGAATATGGAAAAAATGGAGATAAGGATTTATATTTTTTCTATAAAGGGCTTGCCTACTATAGATTAAAAGATTTTTCAAGATGTCTTTATGCTTTTGAAAATGTAAAAGGAAACAGATATGCTTCTCTTGCATTATTTTATAGAACAGGTATATATTATTCCTTTGGTGATTATGAACAAGTATTAAAAACAGCTGCTAAAATACCAAATAAAAATATAATAACAGAAATAATGATTGCCAATTCCTACTTAAAACTTGGAAATAACAAACTTTTTGAAAAAAAAGCTGAAAGCATCATAAAAAAATATCCTAATTCATATGAAGGAATGTTTTATTCATTTCTCTTAAAAAATAAGGATATTGACATAAATAAGCATAATTCGGTTTTTAAAATTGGATTGATACTTGACAATCTTCTTGTAAACTGTAAAAATATAGATGAGAATTTTATCAGCACAGTAGATAAAATAGAAATTGAAAAAATATCAGCCATTGCTTCTATGAAAGACGAGGAACTTATTAAAATAGAAATTGAAAATAGTAGTTTTATTAATAAATATTCTATTCAAAATGGTTATGCAATAACTACAATTCTTGAAAAGGGAGAGTTTTTTGATTTTGCTTATAAAAATTCTTCTACATACAGAAAAAGTTTTTTTGAATATAAAGATTTAATAAAATATAATTATCCTTTGTATTACAAAAATATAGTTGATATAAATTCAAAAAAATATGATGTCCCTCAAGAACTTATTTATTCTGCAATGCTTATTTCCAGCAAATTTAATAAAAGGCTTTTATCAGAAAATTCCAAAATAGGTCTTATGCAAATTCCATATGAATCAAGTAAAGATATAATTTCTCTTTTTGATCCTCAAATAAATATAGCAATTGGAACTGAAAAGTTAAAATCTCTTCTTGAATCTTATAAAGGAAATAAGCTTAAATCTCTTATAGCATATATTTATGGGGAAGAACTTCTCAATAGAATACAATTTGATTATGATGGAGATTTGAATTTAGATTTAATAACTGATCCAGAGGAGCGATATGAACTGCAAAACCTAATACTTACATATATGTTTTATAAAAAATTATACAATTTTTAAAGGAGCAAAAATGAGAAATACAAGATGGGTTTATAAAGATAATCCCTTAAAAAACAATAAGGATATTAAGGAACTTAATTTAGATAAAGATATTCTTAATCTTTTATATAATAGAAACATAACAGAAAAAGAGGAGATAAAAAATTTTCTTGATGTAGATGTAAAAAATATAGCTGATCCCTTTTCTCTAAAAGATGTAGACAAAGCTGTTAATAGACTTGTTCAAGCTAAAGAGAACAATGAAACTGTATGGATATATGGAGATTATGATGTTGATGGAATTACTTCAGTTTCTTTATGTTTTTTGGCTCTAAGTGAATTGGGAATTGATGTGAAATACTATATTCCATTGAGAGATGAAGGTTATGGCCTCAATATGGAAGCAATAAACTATATAAAAAATGAAGGTGGAACTCTCATTATAACTGTTGACTGTGGTATCTCTTCACATGAAGAAATATCTCATGCCTCATCTTTAGGTATAGATATGATAGTTACTGACCATCATGAAATAAATAATGGCAATCCTAAAGCTCTAGCAGTTATCAATCCCAAAAGAGAAGATAACGACTATTCTTTTAAATATCTAGCAGGAGTAGGAACTGCTTTTATGATGATAGCTGCCCTTTTCAAAACTCTTGATAAAGAAGAAGAAGTTTACAAATATCTTGATATAGTTGCTATTGGTACTGTAGCTGATATCGTTCCTCTTCTTAAAGAAAATAGAATATTTGTAAAAGAAGGGTTAGAACATCTCAGAAGAAGTAGATGGCTTGGACTCAATATGCTGATTAAAAAAATTTTTGAGGACTATGATATAAGAAAATTTAATACTTATGACATAGGTTTCATAATAGCTCCTATATTTAATGCTGTTGGAAGATTGGAAGATGCTAAAAAAGCTGTTGAACTTTTTATAGAAAAAGATCACAGAGTATGCTCTGCAGCAATAAAAGACCTCTTAGAAAAAAATAGTGAAAGAAAAGAAATACAAGAGGAAATTTTTGAAAAAGCTATTGAAAAAATAGAAAATGAAAAACTTTATGAAAACAGTGTTCTTATAGTGGGAGAAAAGGGATTTCACCATGGGGTTATTGGTATAGTTGCTTCTAAAGTTCTGGACAGATATTATAAACCTACCATAATTATGGAAATAAAACCTGATGAAGGAATTGCCACTGCTTCATGCAGAAGTATAGAGGGATTTAATATTATAGAAGCCATCAATAATTTTTCTGACCTTCTTATCAAATATGGAGGACACAGTGGAGCTGCTGGGTTTTCAATAAAAATAGAAAACATTGAAGAATTCAGCAAAAAACTAAATGATTATGCTAAAACTGCAATGGAAGATAGCACTCTTATAAAACCAATTAAAGTGGATAGACCACTTCCTTTTTATAAGATATCATATGATTTTTTAGATAAAATATCTCTTTTAGAGCCATTTGGTTTTGGTAATCCATCTCCTTTATTCTCATTAAATAATTGTCAATTTGATGGATTGAGGCTCATAGGAAAAGATAAAAAACATATCATGATGAATGTTATAAAAAATGGAAATGAAATAAGAAATTGTGTCTGGTTTAACAGTGATGATATTTTTGAAAATCTCGTCAATTTAAGAAATATAGATATTGCCTTTAAATTAAAACTGGAAACATACAAGGATAGATATCAATATAAAATGTACATTGAAGACATAAGAGAAACTATCCATACATCTAATGAAATAGAAAATATTTTCGATCTTTATGATATTCAATTTCCTATAGAAACAGTAATTTATACTAGAAGAAAAATGGATTCTCCAAAAGTAAGGCTTACTTTCTCTGATCAGGGAATAACTGTAGCCAATGATCGTACATATCTTGGAACTTTAGATAATCAGACTGAATTCATACTGAGTTCTTTAAAAAAAATGTATAACATTGAATTTTCTGCTGCTGTAAAAGATGTTATATTAAAAGATGAAAATTATAATGTCCATATTCTTATTGATAAAGACTATACTTTTTCATCTTATGCTATAAAGCAGAATGAGTTATTTAAAGAAATTAAAAACTTTCTTATAGGAGAATTTAATTATAATTACATTCAAAAGAAAACTTTAGCTTCTGTTTTTAAAGAAAAAAATAACACAGTAGCAATTATGGAAAAAGGAAGAGGAATCGAAACCATAATTCAAACTATAGGACTTTATTACAAAAATATAAATGAAAAAGCTATTCTTATAACAAAAGAAAATATATCTAAAAAAACTATTTCAAGTATAGGGATAGGAAATAAATTTATTGATGGATATGATTTTTATATTTTCCTTAATACTGAAAAATCTGAAATAGAAAAGTATACTGATAAAAATATACTTATAATAACAGAGGATAAGGATTTTAAGATGGAAAAATTCAATATTATTACAGATAATTATGAAATTCCTTCAAATATAAAGTTCATTTCTGAAGAGGAACTTAAAAATAAAAATATAATTTTTAGTAAAAAACTTCCTCTAGATAAAAGAATTGAAGTTATTAAAAATTTAAAAAATTATACGGAAATATATTCAACAAAAGATATACTTCCATATTTATAAAATAAAATTTTTTAATTTATCTTTTTATACAAAAAAGGAGCAGCTAAAATGCGATGCTCCTTTTTTATATTATCTTTTAATTAAAAATTAAATTATAATTATTTACCAATCCTTTTCGATTAAAAATTATGCCCTTTTCTTTTTTAAAATATCAAAGAAATTATTTTTCATGATATCCCCTGTTTTTCTAATTGAATCTTTATGATAATGCTCTTTATATTTTTTCAGCTCCCTCATTATTTCAATATATTTGTCCAATGACATAACTATTGTTTTAGAAGAATTATTTTCCACTATTATATCTTCATAATGAGCTCTTTCTAAATTCTTTTTTAAATTTTTTTCAAATTCTCCTCTTTTAAGTATCAACACACCCAACCACCACCCTTTTCTGTTATTATTTTTTTATGATAGTATTGATATCTATTTTCTTTTCCTGAAGACCGTTTTCTATCAAGAAATCTTGAGTTTTTACTAAATCTTCTATATCAGAAGCTTTAATTTCAGTATTAAAATCATATAATGGATAAAGCTCCATTACTTCATCTTTTGAAAGTCCTGTATCTTCTGCTGTTATTTTTAATGTAGTTTCAAAATCGTCTTTTATAAATTTAACAGCTTCTTCATTTACTTTAAGAAATCTATCTACAAGCTGTGGATTTTCTTTAAGAAATTTTCCACTCACAGCAGTAACCACTATTCCTTCAACAAGTCCTTCTCCATTAGTTACCACATTTGCACCATTTTTAATAGCTTTTAAGGCTACTGGTCCTGCTAAAAGTGCAGCATCTACATTTCCACTTTGAAGTGCTGCCATAGCTTCTGGAAGACCCATATTAATAAATTCTATATCATCAACTTTTAAATCTCCTTTTCCAAGATAAGTCAAAAGAAGCTGATGAAGTATAGTCCCTTTTGGTCCTGCTACTTTTTTACCAACTAAGTCTTTTGGCTCCTTTATGTCACTAGATTTAGATATAAGCATAAATCCTTTTGGTGATCTGCTGTAAATATTAGTTATTTTTAAATCTACTCCATTAGAAGCTGCTATGATAGCTGATGTTCCTCCAAGTGCATGAAGAAAATCCAGCTCTCCTGCTGCTAAAGCCTGTGTCTGTTCTGGTCCTGTTGTAAGCTCATGAAATTTTACCTCTATTCCATCTTTTGAAAATTCTTTTCCAAACATATCTCTATTTTTTTCTAAAATAGATGGTATGTTTAAAGGTGCTTTTACATAGGTTATATTAATCTCCTTTGGTACAGCAGTTTTTTCTTTTCCACAACCAGCAATAAGAAGCATAGTTCCCATTGCAGCAGCTACAATGATTTTTTTCAACATCTTTTCCCTCCATTTAATTATTTATTTTATTCAAAATTTCTTTTTTTAAATTAATAAGCTCCATATCAGCTATATCTCTTGGGAATTCTTTTGCTATATCATAATTGTATATCTTCCCTTCATTTATGACTATTATTCTGTGAGCAAGCATTAAAACTTCGTCTATATTATGAGTGACAAAAATTATTCCTGTTTCAGTCTTCTCATATACTTTTATTATTTCTCTTTGGAGCTGTTCCCTTGTGAAATAATCCAAAGCTGAAAAAGGCTCATCCATTAAAAGTGTATCTGGCTGATAGGACAGAGCTCTTGCTATTGCTACTCTTTGTGCCATTCCTCCAGATAATTGTGATGGATAAGCATCTTTAAACTCCTCTAAAGATATCATTTTTAAATATTTATCTGTATCTATTTTATTCCCATGTATCTCTATATTTTCTTTTACTGTAAGCCAAGGCATTAAACGACTTTCCTGAAAGACCATTCCTATTTTAGCCTTTACCTTTTCTCCATTCTTGTTATAAAAATCTATTCTGCCATCTGTTATTTCTTCAAGACCAGCTATCATTCTTAAAAGTGTAGTTTTCCCACAGCCACTTTTCCCAAGAATAATTGTTATTTCTCTATTATCTATATTTAAATTCATATTTTCAAAGATTGTTTTTTTATTTCCATTTATTTCAAATATTTTTTTGAGATTTATAACCTTATACATATTATTCAAAGTAACCACCCTGTTTCCTCTTTATATAAGTTGAAACAATCTTGGAAAATACATTATCTGTTATTATTCCTAAAGTTCCTATTACTATTATTCCCAACATAACTATATCTGATCTTGATATCTGCTGGGCATCTAATATGAGATACCCTATTCCAGATGAAGCAGCTATAAGTTCAGCTCCAATTATAGCCCTCCAACTATATCCTATTCCCAATTTCAATCCTATCAAAATATCAGGAACTGAGTTTGGAAGTATTATTTTTAAAAATATATCCTTTTGAGATAGGTTAAAAACTTTTCCTACTTCTATATATTTTTTATCACAACCTCCTACTCCCTTTAGTACATTTAAAAATACTGGAAAAAATGATGCCAGTATTATAATTACTATTTTAGAAGTTTCTCCTATACCAAACCATAAAATTATCATTGGTATAAGTGCTAAAGGTGGTGTGTGACGAAAAAACTCAAAAATTGATTTAAAATAGACATATACATTAGTAAAAGCTCCAAAAAATATTCCTAATGGAACTGCTAAAAAAACAGTAATGGAAAATCCTATAAATATACGTCTTAAACTTATAGCTATATGCTTTATCAATTTTCCATTTTCTATCAACTTCACAAAAGAATCTATTATCTTTGTTGGAGCAGGGATTATATAACTATTCCACAAACCATAATGTGACCCTGCTGTCCATATAAACAAAATAAGTACAATTAAATATATACCTTTTAATTTTTCTCTTTTCAAACTATCCACTTCACTTTATTTTAATTTTAATATCAATTCAAGTTTAACATAAATTCAGAAAAAATGTAATACCTAAAAATTAGTTATAGAGCCAAAAAAAAATTATAACTTTTGTTCTTTTTACAGGAAAAATATGTTACAATAAAAAATAAAGATCTTGATATGAAGAATATATTTCGTTAAAAAATTTACAGATAAATTTATTTTTATTCTGTAAATTTTTGTTTTTTATAATTCTCCATTGAAAGTGATTATACTAAGGAGGAATGGCGTTATGAAAATAGGTCTCTTATCATCAAATGTCCAAAAGAGGCGTGACATGATTCTCAATGGAAATATTCTTAATACTTTGCTTTTTTTATCTCTTCCAACTGTTTTGATGGGTATGGTTTCATCCCTCATACCATTATCAGATGGATTATTTTTAAACCATACCTCAGGATACTTAGTAGCAGCGGCAGTTGGTTTTGGGCAGCCTATAATCAACATACTTAATGCTTTGTCGTTAGGGTTAGGAGTAGCTTCCATGGCCATCGTTGGTCAGATTAATGGAACTGGAGATTTAGAAAAAGTAAAAAAAGTTTCTACTCAAATTATGGTATTTGCATTTTTTATAGGTATTTTAGTTGCTCCTACTTCTATTATTTTTGCATCTATTGTATCACAAAATATAAGCCCTGAAATAGCTCATCAAGTTTTTCTCTATTTGAGTCTTTATTCAATTGTTATTCCATTATTATTTATGGCTGCGATATATAATGCAATAAAAAATGCAACTGGACAGCCAGAAGCAACACTTATCAGAATAATAATTTTATTGCTTCTGAAAATTATATTCAATACTTTGTTCCTAGCTATTTTTCATCTTGGAATAATTGGAGCTGTTATGGCTTCCCTTTGTTCATATATAATCATTGCTATCTGGATGTTTTATGATTTATTCATAAAAAAAAGTGAAACACAGCTTATTTTAAGAGGCTATTATCCAGATTTTTCTCTATTGAAAAAAGTTTTAATATTAGCTCTTCCTTCCATGATTACTTATTCATTGATAAATTTTGGATTTTTCTTAATTAATATGGAGGTAGAAAAATATGGTGCAATAGTACTTACAGCTCAAACTATTGCAAGTAATATCAATACTATGTGCTTTACTCTTCCCTCTTCTATTGGTACTACTGTAACAACTATGGTCAGTATGAATATTGGAGCTGAAAAGCCTAAAAATGCTGAAAAGTCTTTTAAATATGGTTCGCTAGTAAGTTTGGTCATTTCTTTCATTCTTATTGCAATATTTCTTCCAAGCAGCAATTTTCTAGTAAGATTATTTCAGAATCATGAAGAGATAGTAAAACTTGCTGATCATTCATTGAAAATATATACTTTTTCTATTATAGGTTTTGGTTTATTTATGGTTTCACAGGGGGCCTTTATAGGTCTAGGAAGAACAAGACTTCCTCTGATTATGGGACTTTTAAGAGTGTGGTTGATAAGATATATTTTTATCATAATAACTAAAAAATGGCTTGGAGTTGACTCAGTATTTTGGGGAAATCTTGTATCCAACTGGGTTGCTGGATTGTTGTTCTATTATATTGTTACAAAAACTCCATGGGTATCAGTAATAAAGAAAGATAAACATTCAATATAATAAAAAAGAGGATACAATTTAGAGATTAAATAAATTTTAGAAATTTTTTATTAGAAGAAAATGGTAAAAAAGTTAAATTATGTTTTAGAAGTTTGGAAATTAGAAAGGTTTGTGTAATTAATAATATTAATAAAACGTGAAAAACAGTATGTTTGAGTGAAACTCTTATAATTCTTCATCTATTCTTCTATGTTTTAGGAACGAAATTAATAACAAATCTTTCTGCTGGAAAACTTCTAAAGCTATATTTATACTTATAATTATCTTTCTCTAATATCTAAAATTTATGTTTCTCTTTTAATTATCCTCTTTTTTATTTTAAGAATACATTAACTTAATTTTTTCTTTCTTTTAAAGAATATATTTATCTAAATTTTCTTCTTCATTTTCTTTTTTAAATATTTTTTTAACAAAATTTGCATCTATGCTGACTTTTTTCTTTTTCTCATATGGAGCTTCATACATTACTTCTCTCAAGAGTTCTTCTACTACTGCCGAAAGTCTTCTTGCTCCTATATTTTCTACTTTTTCATTCATTACAGCTGTTATATCTGCTATTTTTTCTATAGCACCCTTTGTAAAAGTAAGCTCTACATTATCAGTTGCCAGCATTGCTGTATATTGATCAAGAAGATTATATTCTACATCTGTCAGTATTTTTACAAAATCCTCTCTCTCTAAATTTTTTAATTTTACTCTTATTGGAAATCTACCCTGTAATTCAGGCATTAAATCTGATGGAGAACTTTGTGTAAATGCTCCAGCTGCAATAAAAAGAATATGATCTGTCTTTACAGGTCCGAATTTTGTCATAACTGTGCTTCCTTCTACTATTGGAAGAATATCTCTCTGTACTCCCTGCCTTGATACTTCCCCTTTTCCTACTCCATCTCTTTCAGCTATTTTATCTATTTCATCAATAAAAATAATCCCATTATTTTCTACATTTTCTATAACTTCTTCATTTAAAGAATCTAAGTCAAGCTTCTTCTCTACCTCTTCATCTATCATTATTCCAATAGCATTTTTCACAGTAGTTATCATTTTCTTACTTTTTCCAGATACTCCTGCCATTACTTGATCCAGTATACTTCCAATACCAGAAGTATCATCATTTCCAGATACAACCTCAATTATTGGAAGATCTAAGTCTTTTCTAGTTTTTTCTATTTCAACTTCTGTGTCATCATATTTTCCTTCATCAATATCCTGCATAATTTGAGCTTTCTCTTCATCATTAAGAGAATCATATGGTTTTACAAGTTTTGCTGCTTTTTCTAATGCAGTTTCATAAGCCTCTTCTCTTAACTCATTAAATTTTTGTTCCTTCATTTTTCTGTAAGTAAGAGAAGCCAAATCTTTTATTATGCTTTCTACATCTTTTCCAACATATCCTACTTCAGTATATTTAGTAGCTTCTACCTTTAAAAATGGTGCATCAGCTATTTTAGCTATTCTTCTTGCTATTTCAGTTTTCCCCACTCCAGTTGGTCCCATAAGAATTATATTTTTAGGAGTAATTTCCTTTCTTAATTCCTCATCTTCTATACTTTTTCTTCTATCTCTGTTTCTTAAAGAAATAGCAACATTCTTCTTAGCTTCATCTTGTGATATTATATATTTATTAAGTTCTTCTACTATCCTCTTGGGAGTAAGCCCTCTGTTCATTATCTCTCCTTTTAGCTTTCTTGTTTTTATATTTTTACACTAAACTTATTATATCACAAAGTTATCAAAGAAAAAACTTCAATTATTATTTAAAAATTATGATATTTTATTTTCTGAAGTCTTTAAATACTATGCTTGATTATTTATAAAAACATTAGAAAGTAAAGACTGATTTATAAAGAATCTTAAATTTTAGAATTTTTATTTCTTAAAATCAATCTTCTTTTTAATCAGTCTTTTTTATATTCTATATTTTATTTTCTTAATCTTTTAATATGTTTTCCAATTCAGCTTCAAGCTTTTTCAAAGCATTAGCTCTGTGACTTATTATATTTTTTATATCTGGCATCTCTGCAAGCGTCTTTCTATATTCAGCTACAAAGAAATGAGGATCATATCCAAATCCTTTATCTCCTCTTGGTTCATCTATTATTTCTCCTGATACCTCTCCTCTGAAAGAATAACTTCTTCCATCTGGTTTTCCTAAAGTTATTACACTTACAAAGTGAGCCTTTCTATTTTCTTTCCCCTGTAATTCTCTAATCAACTTTTTATTATTAGAATCATCTGTTGCATTTTCTCCAGAATATCTGGCTGAATATACTCCCGGTGCTCCATTCAGAGCATCTACACACAATCCTGAATCATCAGCTATTGTTATCATTCCAGTATATTTTGCTATTTCCAATGCCTTTTTAGCAGAATTTGCTTCAAAAGTATCTCCATCTTCTACTACTTCTGGTATGTCTATCCCATCTTTAATAGAAAGTATCTCTATATTTTTTACATTTTTAAAGATAGCTGTTATCTCTTCTATTTTATGTTTATTTCCTGTTGCTAGAAATATTTTCATAATATTTATTCTCCTATTATTTCATTTTGAAGTCTGATTATTTCTTTTATTCCAACTTCTGCCAAATCTATAAGTTCATTAAGTTCTTTTCTTGTATAAGTTGCCTCTTCTCCTGTTCCCTGCACCTCTACAAATTCTCCTTTGCCATTCATTACTACATTCATATCAACTTCTGCTGCTGAATCTTCAGTATACATTAAATCAAGCATTGGAGTTCCTCTTACAATACCTACACTGATAGCAGCCACATTAGAAACTATTGGATTTACAGATAAAACTCTGTCTTTCATAAGTTTTTTTACAGCTAAAGCAAGTGCAATAAATCCTCCTGATATAGAAGTAGTTCTAGTTCCTCCATCAGCCTGAATAACATCACAGTCAATAGTTATAGTTCTCTCTCCCAGCTTATCCAAATCTACAGCTGTTCTTAAAGCTCTTCCTATAAGTCTTTGTATTTCCATAGTTCTTCCAGAAAGTTTTCCTTTAGCTGATTCTCTTTGGTTTCTCTCTCCAGTAGCTCTAGGTATCATAGAATACTCAGCTGTAAGCCACCCTTTTCCTTGTCCTCTCATAAAAGGTGGTACTTTATCACTTACAGAAGCTGTACATATTACTTTTGTATTTCCAAATTCTATCAATACTGACCCCTCTGCATAAAGGTTAAAATCTTTTGTTATTTTTATTTCTCTAAGACTATCTACTTTTCTTCCATCTTCTCTTAATTTCAGAGTTCTCAAATCTTCTTCTATTATCATTTCTTTGACTTCCATTATTACATTTCTCCTCTTGATTCATCAATTTATTTTATGCCAATACTTCCTCTTTTACCTTTTCTTTCTTTCCAAATTGTATTTCATAGAAATGTTTATACAGCCCTTTGAACTCCAACAATTCCTGATGAGTTCCTATCTCTTTTATTTCTCCATTTTCCATTACAACTATTTTGTCTGCATTGATTATAGTTGATAATCTATGAGCTATTACAAAAGTTGTTCTATTGACCATCAATTTATCTAAAGCGTCTTGCACTAATCTTTCCGATTCAGTGTCCAAAGCAGATGTAGCCTCATCTAAAATCATTATCTCTGGATTTTGTATAAGAGCTCTGGCAATAGCTATTCTCTGCTTTTGCCCTCCAGAAAGAAGCACTCCTCTTTCTCCCACTTCTGTTTCAAATTTATTTGGAAGTTCCATAATAAAGTCATATGCATTAGCCATCTTAGCTGCATTTATTATCTCATCTTCTGTTACTCCATTTTTTCCAAAAGCTATATTTTCTGAAATTGAACCACTGAAAAGAAAACTTTCCTGAGGAACTATTCCTATATAATCTCTATATTTTTTCAGGGAAATATTCTTTATATCAATACCATTTACTTTTATAGCTCCCTCAGTAACTTCATAAAATCTAGGTATAAGATTTACAAGAGTAGTTTTTCCACTTCCACTTTTTCCTACAAGTGCTATAACTTCTCCTGCTTTTACATTGAGATTTATATTTTTTAATATTAATTCTGGGGAATCATCATAATGAAATGATAAATTTTCAAATTTAATATCTTTTATTTCTGATTTAAGCTCTTTTTCCTCACCAAAATAATCCTGCTCCAAAGGAACATCTAATATTTCTATTACTCTGTCTGCTGATGGCAGAGCTTCCTGAAGATCATTATTTTTACTTATAAGCCTTTTTAATGGCTGGCTCATAAGTCCTAAAGCAGTAACAAAGGAAATAAGATCCCCTGCTGTCATACTTTTCAAAACAATTATCTGATATCCTCCATATGAAGCTACCAAAAGAACCATTATAGTTGTTATTACTTCATTTATAGGAGATACCTTTGCTTTTATTTTTGTGCTCTTGTATGATTTTTCAAATTCATCTTTACTTATGACTTTATATTTTTCAATCATCTCATCACTATTATTAAAAGCTTTTATTACAAAGATTCCAGAAAGAGTTTCTTGAATAAATGCTGTAACTGCTCCAGAAGTATCCTGTCTGATTCTACCAGATTTTCTTATCTTCTTAGTATATTTTTTTACTGTGCTTATAATAAGAGGCATTACTATCAGAGCTACAAGTGCCAGAATATAGTCAACCTGAAACATTCTGAAAGTAAGAGCCACTACTGTAAGAAATTCTTTAAACATATCAAATATTATAAAACCTATTCTTCCTAAAGTGGCAGAATCTCCAGAAAGTCTTGCCATTACATCTCCAAGTTTATTTCTTTTGAAATATGACATTGGAAGTTTTTGAAGATGTGAATATACATCTATTTTTATATCTCTTTTTATAGTTTCAGTCACATAATTAGATGAAATAGAAGAAAAATAGCCAGTTACTACTTTCAATATAGTAGAAACAAATATTCCCCCTATTACAAGAGCCATCATTTTTGCATTCTTATTTACCAGTACATCATCTATAAGGTATTTACTCAACCATGCTGGAACTGCTCCCATTGCTGAACTTACAGCTGATGTAAATACTACTGCAGTCATTACCCACTTATATTTTAAACTATATCTTAAAAATGTATTTAAAGATTTATTTTTAAATATATTTAACTTTCCTATCATTGTTCTCCTTTAATCAGAAAATTTCCATAGCTCTTTACAACATTCTTCCCTGATAGTTTTTTCCTTACTTCAGCTATGTCTTCAGCTATTTTCTCCTTGGAATTTTCAAAGTAATCAAGGTATTTCTCTATTTCTTCTGGATTGCATTTTTCCTGCAATAATTCTGGATATACTTCTCTGTTTAAAGTTAGATTAGGTAGAGAAACAAAACCTACTTTCAAAATATACCTTGCTATAAAAGCATTTATAAAACTTGTCTTATAAACAACAATAACAGGAATACCCATCAAAGCAAGTTCCAGTGTCACTGTTCCAGAAGCTGCAACAGCTGTCTTTGATTCTTTTACACATTCAGCCAGACTTTTATCTGATACTATTTTTAAATTTTTATATTTATTTAAATCCTCATCTATCCATTTTAGATGCTCAGTACTAGAAAGCTTTAAAAGAAATGTTTCATTTTTTTTCTTTTCTACCACTTTCAGCATCACAGGAATAAGTGTTTTTATCTCCTGTTTTCTGCTTCCTGGAAGAAGAAGTATATTATTTCCAGTTCTCTCAATCAATGAGTATTTATCCACAAATGGATTTCCAAAGTATACAGCATTTACTCCATGTTTTTTATAAAAATCTACTTCCCATGGAAAAATAACCATTATGTGATCAGCCTTTACCAGTTTAGTTATTCTTTTTTCCCCCCATATCCAAAGCTTTGGTGGTATATAATAATAAACTTCAACTTCTGGTATTTCTTTTTTTAAAAGTTCTAAAAACTTAAGATTAAATCCTCCATAATCTACAAGAATTACTTTATCTATTTTTTCTTTCTTTATAAAATCAATATATTCATTTGCTTTCTTTTTTAAGAAACGATACTTCTTAAGTACTTCAGTAAATCCCATTACAGCCAGCTCTTCTATGTCCTGTATTACTTCTACTCCTTGAGCTCTGCTGTAATTTCCTGCTACTCCATAAAACTTCAGATTTTTATCCTGTTCAAGCATGGCTTTTACTAAATATGAAAGATGTAAATCTCCTGAAACTTCTCCTGTAGATACAAAAAATTTCATAAAAATCTCCTTTTAAGCTTTTATTCCAATGATAAAAAGAGAGTGCTCCTCAGCAAATTCTACAGCTTCATCTCTGTTGAGAAAAAGCATTTTACCTGCTTCTCCAACAATTCCCTTTGCTCCTATTTCTACTGCTCTTTTTATAGTTTCTATTCCAACAGCTGGTATATCTACTCTCATATCTTGCTGTGGTCTTGACATCTTTACAATTATTGTCCCTGTCCCAGCTAATTCCCCAGCTCTCTTTATAGTTTTATCTGTTCCTTCTATTCCTTCTAGAGCTATAACAGAAGAGTCTTTACATACAACAGTCTGTCCAGCATCTACTTCACTTAAGGCCTTAGCTGCCTCCATTCCAATTTTTATGGTTTTCATATCTTCTTCAGAAGGCTTTATCCCTGTGTAACATTTCTCTTGAAACATAAAATTTTTCAAAAGATAGTTCTGTGGAAGAACTTTTATTCCATTTAACCTAAAAAATGCAATAATTGCAAAAAGGAGAGTTTCATCTTTTTTGTCTGGTAATCTTTTAAGAAGCTCCTCTCCATATTTGTCTAATTTCATTTCTTTAAAAATAATTTCTTTTTCAACTTTACCAAGCATAATAATCTCTCTTACATCATTTAAGAGAAAATGTTTTACTATAGCTCCTACTTCACCTATATTAAAAGCTTTAAAGTTGCTGTAACTTTTGATTTCAGGTTCAATAGTTTCAAAAAGACCTATGGGAAAAACATTGATTTTCTGCTTTTCAGCTTCCTGTAGGAAATAAAGGGGCAGCTTTCCATTACCAACTATTATTCCTAATTTATTCATTATCTAGTTATCCCCCTATTACTGCTATTTATAAATTCCAGCAAGTATTTTATATTATCATCTTCACCATATTCTTCCTCTACTTGTTTTACAGCTTCTTTCAAAGGAAGACCATTTCTAAATATAATTCTATAAGCTTTCTTTAGATTTGACAATGTTTCATCAGAAAAACCTCTTCTTCTGAGTCCGATACTGTTTAATCCTCTTACTTCAGCTTTATTCCCTTCAGCAAGTACGAAAGGACAAATATCCTGATTTACAGCACTTGCCCCTCCTATCATAGAATAAGATCCTATTCTGCAGAATTGATGAATTGGAGTAAGACCTCCTATTATTGCAAAACTGTCAACTACTACATGCCCTGCTAAAGTGACATTATTTGCGAGTATACATCCATCTCCTATGATGACATCATGAGCAACATGGACATAAGCCATGAGAAGATTCCCATTTCCTATCCTTGTTTCCCATCTGTCATCTGTTCCTCTATGAATAGTAACAAACTCTCTTATTGAGTTTTTATTTCCTATAATAGTTTTTGTGGGTTCATTTTTATATTTTAAATCTTGAGAAGCTTTTCCAATAGAAACAAATGAGTAAATAGTATTTTCTTCCCCTATTTCTGTAATCCCTTCTACAACTACATGAGATTGTATAACTGTATTTTTTCCTATTTTTACATCTTTTCCTATTACACAGTAAGGTCCTATTTTTACTCCATCTTCTATAATTGCTCCCTCTTCAATTATAGCAGTGCTATGAATATCTACCAAAATGAATACCCCCTAATCTTATTTGTCTGTTATACAGAATGTAAATGTAGCTTCGCATGCTAAAACTCCATCTACTTTTGCTACTCCATGAGCTTTTACAAAGTTTCTTTTTATCTTTTCTACTTCCACTTCATAAATAATTTGATCCCCAGGTTTTATTGGACTTTTAAATTTAGCACTCTCAACACCTACGAAATATGGAACTTTTCCTTCTACACCATCCATTACAAGTACACCTAAACATTGTGCCATTCCCTCTACTATTAGTACTCCTGGCATAATTGGGTGTCCTGGAAAATGCCCATTAAAAAACTCTTCATTGATAGTTACATTTTTCAATCCTTTTATTTTCTGCTCTTCTTTATTCACCTCAATAATTCTATCAACAAGTAAGAATGGGTATCTGTGTGGAATTCTCTTCATAATTTCTAAAGTATCTAACATATTTTTTTCCTCCTAAGATTTAAGTAAATTTATAAATTTTTTAGTAATTTTGCAAATTCTATATCTAAAGCATGTCCTGCTTTGACTGCTATTATATGACCTTTAATAGGTCTGTTCAGGATTTTCAAATCTCCTATAATATCAAGCATTTTATGTCTTACAAACTCATCTTCATATCTAAGTCCTTCTGGATTCATTACACCATCTTTTTCTATTACAATAGCATTCTCTAAAGTCCCCCCTAGAGCAAGGTTATTTTTCTTAAGATACTCTATTTCATAATCGAAACCAAAAGTTCTAGCTGAAGCTATCTCTTTTTTATAATTTTCAAGATTTATTTCAAATTCTGCCAGCTGTGATTTTAAAAAGCTGTGTTCAAACCTGATAGCATATGTTATTTTATAACCATCATATGGCAAAGCAACTATACTTTTATCATTTACTGTAAGATATACTGGTTTACTTATAACTATAGGCTCTACTTCTTTATCTAATTCTTTTATTCCAGCAGCCTCAAAAAGCTCTATAAAATTACATGCACTTCCATCACAAATAGGAAGTTCGTTTCCATCAAGTTCTATTATCAAGTCTGTTATCTCAGCTGCATATAGTGCTGATAAAAAATGTTCTATTGTATGTACTTTAGCTCCAAATTCATTTTTTAAATTAGTTCCTCGTGTTAGATCAAAAGTATTTTCTATATCTAATTTTATTTCATTTTTTCCTTTTTCAAAGTCTACTCTTCTGAAAATTATTCCATCACTTCCAGGAATAAGTTTCATATCAATATTTTCTCCCTTATGAAGCCCAATACCAGAATAAACAATTTCTGATGCCAGTGTTTTCCTTTTCATCTTCCCTCCTTATCTAGTTTTTTGTTAAAAACTTATCTGCAACTGCCATTGCAATTTCTCTTTTTCCATCTACGAAATCTATTTCTACTTTTTTATCCGATACTCCTCTTACTACCCCTAAACCAAATTTTTTATGCATTACTTTTTCTCCAATAGAATAAGGATACTCTTTATATGTTTTATTCAAATCTTCTATAGTTATCATTTTTTTGAATTGATGTTTAACTGGAGTTTTTACTGGATTTATTGCTTCACGCTTAAATTGAGATTCTATATTGCTTTCAAGAAGATTTTCAGGAAGTTCATCTATGAATCTTGATTTTGTTCTGAAACTTTCCTCTCCATACATAAACCTGCTTGCTGCATAAGAAATATACAATTTATCTTCTGCTCTTGTTATTGCTACATAGCATAATCTTCTTTCCTCTTCAAGCTCTCTTGGCTCAAAATCTGCTTTTTTCCCAGGAAATACCTCATCTTCAGTTCCCACTAGAAATACTGTTGGAAATTCAAGTCCTTTTGAATTATGAATAGTCATAAGTTTTACATAATCTTTTTCCTCTTCAAGATTATCTGTAGCACTGACTAATGATATATTTTCTAAATACTCTCTTAAAGTTAGAGTTTCTATTATTTTTTCCATTTCTGTAATAGAGTTTCTCAACTCTTCTATATTATTTATCCTATTTTCACTATCTTCATAATTTGCTTCCAGATAGTCAAAATACTTTATACTTTTTATCACTTTGTCGAAAAGTTCTGAAACAGGTTCAGATTCACTTATTTCAATAAGTTCTGTCATCATTTTATAAAATTCTTCTAGAACCAATTTCATATTAGCAGTAAGAGTATCTATTTCTTTAGCTCTTCCTAATGCTTCAAAAAGAGTAAGTCCATTTACAGAAGCAAATTCATTTATCTTTTCTAAACTTTTATCTCCTATTTTTCTCTTAGGCACATTAAGTATTCTGCTCAAATTAAGACTATCTTTAGTATTATTAATAACAGCAAGATAAGCAACTATATCCTTAATCTCTGCTCTTTGATAGAACTGCATTCCACCAAATATTTTATATGGAATATTAAACCTCAAAAAACCTTCTTCAAATAGTCTTGATTGAGCATTCATTCTATAAAGAATAGTAAAATCTCTATATTTCTTACCTTGATTTTTTCCTTTAATTATCTCTTCAATTATGGTATTTACTTCCTGTCTTCCATCATTGCATTGAAGAAGAGTTATTTTCTCACCAGTAGTTTTTTTAGTCCAAAGTTTTTTATCTCTTGCGCTTGAGTTATTGCTTATTACAGCATTAGCAGCATCAAGTATTACTGAAGTAGAACGATAATTTTCTTCAAGTTTTACTACTTCTGCATTTGGATAATCTTTTTCAAAATCAAGAATATTCTGAATATTAGCTCCTCTAAAACCGTATATACTCTGATTTTCATCTCCAACTACACATAAATTTCCATATTTGCTTGCTATTTTATTGATTATCTTATACTGGATATTATTTGTATCCTGATATTCATCAACCATTATATATCTGAATTTATCCTGAACTTTATTTAAAATATCAGGTATTTCCAAAAGTTTTGCTGTATTAATTAATATATCTGAAAAGTCCATTCCATTATTATTTTTAAGAGTTATATTATATCTTCTATATATTTCAGCCACTACTACAGCATTCATATTATATTTGTTTTCTGATTTTTCATATTCATCAGCAGATATCTCTTCCTCTTTTAGTTTTGAAATAAGAGATACTACCATTCCTTCAGTAAGGTTTTTATCTTTTACCACAAGCTCTTTCATAATACCTTTTACCACTCTCTTCTGATCATCAGCATCATAAATGGTAAAGTTGGCTCCATAACCAAGTCTATCTCCATATGTTCTTAAAAGTCTTACTCCAAACGAGTGAAAAGTAGAAACCATCGTTCTTCTTCCATCTTCTCCTACAAGATCTTCAACTCTTTCCTTCATCTCTTTAGCTGCTTTATTTGTAAATGTCACAGCTAATATTTTGTATGGAGATATTCCTAATTCCTGAATCATATGTGCTATTCTGTAAGTGATTGTCCTTGTTTTTCCAGAACCTGCCCCTGCAAGTATAAGCAGTGCTCCTTCTATTTTTTCAGCAGCTTTCCTCTGTCTGTCATTCAATTTTTCCAATATGCTCATCTATTTTCTCCACTCCTTCTAAAAGTTAATTATACCATAAAACACCTGCTCTTATCAATTAGAAGTCATCACTCCTCTATAATATTCAATATTTTTTATTTATACTTATCATTTGAACAGTTTATAAAAAAAGGAAGAAGCTCTGCTTCTTCCTATGTAAGCTTTTTTAAGTGTCGTAAAAACTGAAAGAAGTTTTAACTCATACCCGTAATAAATACCTTAGTGCTGCTTCCTTCCAGACCTGACACGGTTCGATAATATTACGCCATGAGATTCCTCAGACAATTTTCACGACGATTAATTATATCAAGTTTTTATAATTCAGTCAACAATTTTATTTCTTAAAACCTTTTAAACAATTCATTCAATATATCTTTTTTATTTTTCGACTTTAAAAAATTTATCTGTTCCTCAATTTTACTAAGCTCATTTATTTGAATTTCCAATCCATCTTCAGATTTTTTTCTTATTTCTTCTTCTTTTGCTTTTAAAAGTTCTTCATATTTTGCAATTTCTTTTTCACTATTTTGCTTCATATCCTGAATTATTTTCTTTTTCCAATATCCATCTTTATCATTTAATACCTGCAATATTTTTTCAGAAAGATTACTCTTTACAGTGACTCTTCTTGTATTTGAATTATAATTATAGCTGATATCGCCATTTTTCACATCGCAAAGAAGAGGTATTATCATATCTTTTAACAATGGTACTTTTATATTTAAAGAATCTGTTATTTTTTGTGCATTAAGGTTCATATTATGTATATTAAGATTTCCCTTTATGACTATATCATTTCTTGAAAGAACAGTTTTCTGTGAAAGCCCTGCTGATCCACCAAGTATATATTCATTAAATTCTTTCAATTCTTCAAGATCAACTTTTGAAATATCTATATTTATATATCCTTCCAAAGTATTGACATTAAAGTATCCATCTATTTTTCCATGACTGTCTTTTTTCTCTCCATTTAAAAAGAAAGTTACGTTATCTTCATTTTTTGAAAGTCTGCTTGAAATATTATTTAATTCTCCATTTAAAGAAAATCCATATAATTCAGATGTAAGATCAATCTTTTCAACATATACTTCCCATTTATCTTTTTGCTGCAAATCTTCATTTTTTCTAAGTTCAATCTCTTTTAAAACTTCTCTGTATTTTACTACTATTTCATATATTTTCTTTTCATAAACTTCATTAAGATATATATTTACAAGAGAATCTAAATCCTTTATTGCTATTTCTCCATTTTGTACAAAAGATTCTACACTTTTTTCAACAGAAAATTTTAGTTCAGGAGAGTTTTTCATATCTTCTAAATCTAATCTTATCTGTTCTTTTTCATCTTTTAATTGTTCATTTAATATCTTTGCAGATTCTATTATATTCTTTACTTCCCGATCCATTTTAAAAATATCCAATGGATTTTTCAAAGTTGTTACTTTTTTCAAGTTTTCCCTTATACTTTTAAATTCACTGCCTTTTTCAATTTCTTTTATTCTTGTTTCCCAATAGTTTCTCTTCTCTTCTAAAAGTTTATTATTTTTTTCATACTCACTTTTAAGAATATTTTCAAGATTTAAATCATTTAGCTTCATGCTATTTAAATAAGAATTCTCTATTTCTGTTACCAGTACTTCTTTATTTTTTTCTTCATCATCTGGAACGAGTACCTGTGATGCATCTAATGTAGTTTTTTCTTTCATTCCTATGTTTCCATCTGTCTTTCTATCTGTAAAAAAATCCACATTTATTATGTGAGCTTCACTTATTAATACTTTTTTATCTGAAATATATACATCATAGTCTGCATTGAACTCCTTTACTGTTATGAAGTTTTTCATACTGTTTCTCTGACTTGTTGCTTCTATATCTCTTACTACTATTCTCTTTTTAAAAGGAGAAAATTCAACTTTTCCTATATCCACCTTGCCTTTATTTATTTCTGTAAGTTTCTTTTCTAAAATATTTTTTACTATAATGTTTCTGGCAGCATATACTCCTACTATTAGTATAATAATTCCTGCTACTAAATATGTAATTATCTTCTTCATTTTTTTCAACTCCTTAGCTGAATTTTTTTATCAATACTCTTATTTTTCCCTTTTTACTCTCACCTAAAACAGAATCAATCAAAAATTTTCCTTTTCTTCTTATGGAAATAATATCTTTTTCTTTTACTATCCTACTTTTATCTTTATCAATATTATAATTCAATGTTACATCTCCAGATTCTAAAACCTCTATTGCACCATTTCTGGAGAAATTTCCTAAAGCTACTGTTACTACATCTAGCCTCAAAGATGTTAAACTTTCTACTAATTCCTTAAATTCTGTTTCTGGAATATCTTCATAGGTTATTTCATCAACTTCTACAGGAATTTTACCTATCATTTTAAGATTTTCCTTTAAAAATATAAATAATTCTTCATTTATTATACCATAACATATTCCCTCTTTTACAATCAAATCTCCTAATATCTCCCTTTTTAATCCTAATGACATAATACTTCCAAGATAGTGCTTATGCTCTAACTCTTTAAATTTAGACCTACTAATTACTTTGAAATATTTTATTGGAAAATTCAGCATAGCTGAATCAAAATCTTTTGGATATATTCCTATCATTCTCTTTTCACAGTTATTATTGATACCTAAAAAAGAAAACTTAACTCCCACATTTAAATTTTCTAATCTACTCCAAAAATTAGGTGGATAAAAATATCTACTGTACACAGGGTAATCTATTTCTTTACAGAGCTCTATATCATCACATATAGCTCCTACCAAAAATTCATCTATATCATAAAACAGTGATTGAAATTTTTTTCTCTCCAAAATTTTCTCCTTTTTTCTTTTATCTTACTATATGATTTTATATGATTTTACTTAGAAAAGGAATACCTAAAAAAAGTTTTTTTATTTAATATAAAATTATTGGATATTCTACTACTTCAGATGCTTGTATTCAACATTAGATTGAAAATTTGTTTTTTTTATGCTAAAATTAAATGAATATTTTTCAACATTAAGGAGATGAAATTTAAAATGGTAAAAAGAAAGTATATAGCACCCAATGCAATCACTGCTGCTGGTTTATTTCTAGGTTATTTAAGTATTACAGCATCAATTAAAGGTGAATTTATACGTGCTATAGTTTTTATTATATTAGCTATGGTTTGTGATGGACTGGATGGAAAAACTGCGAGAAAATTAGATGCTTTTAGTGAATTTGGTAAGGAATTTGATTCCTTCTGTGATGCAGTTTCTTTTGGTCTTGCCCCAAGTCTTTTAGTTTATTCTATATTGACACAAAAAATTGCAGCTAGTCCATTTATTGTCCCAGTTTCATTCTTATATGCTCTTTGTGGAGTTATGAGGCTTGTAAAATTTAATATCATTACAGTTGCCTCAAGTGAAAAAGGTGATTTTAGTGGAATGCCTATTCCTAGTGCTGCTTCTATGGTTTGTTCTTATTTTCTTTTCTGTTATATGGTAAACAAACATTTAGGTATCAATCTATTTAATATAGATGCTCTTATGGCTATTACTGTAATTGCTGCTGTTCTTATGGTAAGTACTATGAAGTTCAAAACTCCAGATAAAGCATTTCCTTTTATACCAAAGAAATTTGCTGGTGCTTTTATTCTTCTGGTAGTGATTACACTTCCTATAAGTTTATTTATAGTAACTTATGCATATGTTCTTATCAATATTATGGCTCATGTTACTAAAAGATTTTTTGGTTCTGAAAATTCATCTGATGATAACGATGAAATAGAAGAAATAATAGAAGTTATAGAAGAAGAAAATTCTGAAGAAAAAGATTTGGAAGAATATCATAAATAAAAGTATATTTAAAATATAAACTAAGGACAGATTGATAATATCAAATCTGTCCTTTTTGTTTAGAATCAAATATATTTTTTATTTTTTCAAATATGTGGTATCATATATATAAAGCTAAAAAAACGAGGTGGTTTAATTTGGATTTCACTTTAAAATTAAAACAAGAAATGAAGCTTTCTTTGACACAAGAAATGAAAATTTCTATGAATATACTTCAAATGTCTTCATCTAACCTAAAAGATTTTATTGAAAAAGAAGCCTTAAAAAACCCAATGTTAGAAGTAACATACTCTACTCCCTCATCTAAATATAATTCTGATGAAGAAACTACTTCACCTTTTGACTTTATTATTGAAGAAAAAACTTTAATTGACTTTCTAGAAGAGCAACTTGGATATTTAAAAATTTCACCTAAAATAAAATCTATTTGTGAATATGTAATAAATAATCTAGATGATAGAGGATACCTTTCCATATCTAAATTAGAAATAAAAAAAGCTCTTAAAATTTCTACAGCCCAACTGAAAGAGGCTATGGATATTATATATACATTAGAACCTGCTGGTATTGGTGCAGAAAATTTAAAAGAGAGTCTAAAAATACAGCTTATAACAAAAGATATTATTGATGAAAAGCTCTTTACCCTTATAGATGATTATTTAGAAGAACTAGGAGATAGAAAATATTCCCTCATAAGTGAAAAATTACATGTATCAGTTGAACAAATAGAGGATTATCTTGATATAATAAAATCATTGGAACCTATCCCTGCAAGAGGATATTTTGTAGGAAACAAAACAAATTATGTAGTTCCAGAAGCTAAAATAGAAATAGTTGATGATGAATTAACAGTTACATTAAATGAAGAAGCTATACCTAAAATAAAAATAAACAGTTCATATAAATCTACAAATTCATTATCTGATAAAAATAATATGTATACAGCTATAAATCTGATTAAAAGTATTGAAAAAAGATATATCACTCTTGAAAGAGTTTTAAATCAACTTATAGTAAAACAAAAAAATTTCTTTTTTAGAGGAAAAGACTTTTTACAAACTTTAACTTTGAAAGATATAGCAAAAGAATTAAATCTTCATGAATCTACTATTTCTAGAGCAATTAGAGATAAATTTATAGAAACTCCTCAGGGAATAATAGCTATAAAATCTCTTTTCATATTAAATTCTGAATGTCTTGAAATAAAGAAAACTATAGAAGAACTCATAAAATCTGAAAATAAATCTTCACCTTTATCTGATGAAAAAATATCCTTATACTTCAAAAATAAAGGCTGTAGCATTGCCCGAAGAACCATAGCAAAATATAGAGAAGAACTTGGAATTCCTTCTACCAGAGAAAGAAAAAGAAAATAAAAAGAAGCTAACTTTAAGAATAGTATAATTTTAGAATTTTTCCAGTAGAAAGGTTTGTTATTAATTTTGTTCATAAACACATAAGAATAGATGATGGATTACAGCAGCTCTACTATTGCATCTCAGTAATTATAGCAGTTAAAACTAACTGCTTAATTATTGAAAACTTGCTTTGCTCAAACATACTATTTTTTATGTTTTACTTACTTCATTAATTGCACAAACCTTTCTAATTTCCAAATTTCTAAAATTTACTTTATCTTTCTAAATTAGCCTCTTTTTTCCCCAGTGTTTTTATATAGCTTTTTTAAATCTCCATCTCTAATAATGCTGAAGATAAGCTTTTTCCATGTTTATCTAATGCTAATGATCTTGTTACTCCCCCACCTAAAGCTTCGTCCATAACGAAGTTCAAAGCCCCTAAATTTGGTATTTCATATCTAACTACTTCCCCCTGTACTATATCCTTAAAGTACTCTTTTACTTTTTCAGCAGTTACTTTTTCACAAATTAATTTATAATCTTTTTCATCATAAACTATAAGAGAGATATTTGAAATATTTCCCTTATCTCCTGTTCTTGAATGAGCTATGTCTAATAATTTCATTTTAAACCTCCTCATACTTAACTTCAATTTTAATATCTTCTCTAGGAACAAATATAGAACATATTGAAACTACTTCACTTACGCTCTTAGTTACTCCACCACCACCAGATGGTCCATTAGTATAAAGAGTTTCCACTTCATTTACTATTTTAGTTGCTTCTGCTTTATTGACTGTTCTTCCTGCAACTCTTAATCTCACTTCTCCTAAAACAGATGGATCACATAGTTTTCTTCCAATAGTATCTCCATAAAGAGAGTTTACTCCTAAAAGATCTATTTTTAATTCTTCAAATTTTACCCCTGTATGTTCTAATCTTTTCTTAACTACTTCTCCTGCAAGAGCTGCTTTTGCATATGCTGTAGAGCCACCATAACTTATTCCGGCATCTCCTATAAAGCAATCTCTGTAACCAATACTTACTTTTAAAGTTTTTGGTTTCTCTTTACCAGTTGCACCAGTTAATAGTACTCTATCTTTTCCTATTTCTTTTAATGAAATAGTTGTAAAATCAGCTACTCCATCAGGTGTCAAATAGTTTGCTGGATCGTGTATCTCATAAATAAGCTGTTCTTTGCAAGTATGAGTATTTACAAGTCCACCAGTTGTTTCAGTTTTAGTAATTATTACTTCTCCATTTTCACTTACTTCAGCAATTGGAAAACCTACATTCCACAAATCTTTTACTTCATTATATCCAGGTACTGCAAAATATCCTCCACACACCTGAGCTCCACATTCAAGCAAATGTCCTATCATAATACCTTTTCCAATTAAATTATGATCATTTATATCCCAGCCAAATTCATAAATTAATGGAGCCATAAATATTGCTGGATCAGCACAACGTCCAGTTACTACTATATCTGCACCATTTTTTAAGGCTTCTACTATTCCATCAGCACCTAGATATACATTTGCAGATATTAATTTATCCTCTATATTTTTTAAAGGTACCCCTAATTCTAATATTTCACGATCAAGGTATTTTCCAAGATGTTCTGAAATATCATCTCCCAACACAGCTGCCAATTTAAGATTTTTTATTCCCATAGATTCTGCCATTGATTTTATTTTCTTTATAGCACTTAGAGGATTAGCTGCTCCCATATTAGTTATTACTTTTATTTTTTTCTCTGAACATATAGGAAGTATTTTTTCAAATCTATATTCCAACAAACCATTATACCCCTTGTCAGGATCTTTTAATTTTTCTTGCTGAGCTATAGCTATTGTTCTTTCTGCAAGGCATTCAAAAACTATATAGTCTATATTTCCATTGAGCATCAAATCTATAGCTGGTTCTATTCTATCTCCAGCATATCCTGCCCCTGAACCTATTCTTACTTTTTTCATTTTAACCTCCCGAAGTTAATTATCTATATAAAGCCCCTGTTATTATTGCCACTATAAGCATTACTATTGTAGTTAAAAACGCGTATGGAATTGTTTTCTTTTGATGTTCTCCTAACTCCACTCCTGTTAATCCTACCAAAAGAAAAGTTGAAGCTGTAAGTGGACTTACTGGAAATCCAGTTGTCATTTGTCCTAATATAGCTGCTCTACCAACTGCTATTGCTGAACTTCCAAACTCCTGAGCTGTAGTAGCAAGGACTGGCATTACTCCAAAATAGAATGAGTCTGGATCAAACAGTAAACTTGCTGGCATACTGATTACCCCTGTAATGACTGCCATATAGCTTCCCAATGATTGAGGAATTGTTTTTACTATAACTGTAGACATCTCTGTTATCATTCCAGATTTTTGCATAATTCCAATAAATGCTCCTGCTGCAAATAATATACTTGCCATCATGAGAGCTGCCTTTGCATGAGCATCTACTCTTTCTTTTTGTTCTTTTACAGATGGGAAGTTTATTACTATTGAAATACAGAAGGCAATCATAAATACAACTGTTGGTGATAATTTTCCAGATACAAGAACCACTATAGCTACTATTATTGTTAAAATATTAACAACAAAGTTTCTACTTTTTTTCTTTTCTCCAAGATTATTTGTATCAATTTCTATTTCTTCTATATTCCCTATTCTTACTTTTTCATCTCTTCCAAGTTTAAAGGCTACAAAAAGAACAAATATTATCCCTGTTAAAACTGGTATAAGTAAAGGATTGAAAAGTTCTGTTACAGGTATTTTTAAAGAAGTTGCTGCTCTGATAGTAGGTCCTCCCCATGGAAGAATATTCATTACCCCTGCTCCTAAAGCTACTATTGTTGCTAAAGTAGTTTTTCTCATTCCTAACGCTTCATAAAGTGGAAGCATTGCTGGAACTGTTACTAGAAATGTCACTGCTCCTGATCCATCTAAGTGAACTATCATAGATAATATTGCTGTTCCAATTGCTATTTTTATTGGATCTTTTCCTACAACTTTTAAAATTTTATCAATGATTGGCTGGAAAGTTCCTGCATCTGTAAGAATACCAAAGAATAAAATTGCAAAGATAAACATAGTACCTGTTGGAGCTATTGATTTTACCCCATCATTAATATACTTTCCAATATTTAACCCATGACCTCCTATAAGTGCTGTGATTACAGGTACAGATATAAGTGCTACTAATGGTGACATTTTCTTTGTCATTATTACTGCCAATAGTACAATAATCGTTATAAATCCTAAAGCCGCTACCATATTTTCCTCCCTTGTTTTTATTTAATATATTTCTTATTCACAATTATATTAAGCAATTTGTATGCCATAATAAATATTTTCCATTCTTTTGCAATTTATAAGGATTTTTAAAATTTATTATAAATTGTCCATATAACAAAATTCTAATTTTTTAGAAATAAAAATCTGAGTGAATAGTTTTATTTCACTCAGATTAATATTTTTATATTCATAATATTCTCAAAGATTAATTTCTAATTTTTTAGAAATTAGTATTGTTCTATTTCTAATTTTTTAGAACAGCATCTATTTTTCAAGTTTATTGTATAAAGTAGCAAGAGAAATTTCCAGTGCTTTAGCTGCTTTTTTCTTTCCTTCTACACTATCACCATATATTTCTATTACTTTTTTTAAATAACTCTTTTCTGCTTCTTTGACTACTTCACTAAGAGGAGATATATTATCATTTTCTTTAAGATTCTTTTTTATGGCTATTGGAAGATGCTCAGCTTTTATCTCATTTCCTTCAACCATATTAAATGTAAATTCAATAATATTTTTTAACTCTCTAATATTTCCCGGCCAGTCATATTCTTTTAAGACCTTTAAAGCATTCTCATTTAATTTTACTTCTTTTTTATATTTTATAGATAAATCCAAAAGAAATTTTTCAGCTATTGATTTTATATCATTCTTCTTTTCTCTCAACGGAAGTATGGATAAAGGCATTATTGCTATCCTATAATAAAGATCTCTTCTAAAAGTATTATCTTGTATCATCTTTTCTAAGTTTTTATTGGTAGCACAAATCAACCTCACATCTATCGGTATCTCTTTTGAACCTCCAATTTTCCTTACACTTTTTTCTTGAAGTACTCTAAGAAGTTTCCCCTGTAATCCGTATTCAAGTTCCCCTATTTCATCTAAAAACAGAGTTCCTCCCTGTGCAAGTTGGAATAATCCTGTTTTTCCGTTTTTCTTTGCTCCAGTAAAAGCTCCTTCTTCATATCCAAAAAGTTCACTCTCTATGAGATTCTTTTCAAAAGAAGCGCAATTTACAGGAATAAATGGAAAATCTTTTCTTGGACTTAAATTATGTATTGCACTTGCATAAAGTTCCTTTCCTGTCCCACTCTCTCCAGTTATCAATACATTAGAATCAGCAAGGGCTATTCTCTTAGCAAAATCTTTTACTTCTACACTTTTTTCATCTACAGCAATGATATCATCAAAACTATATTTTCCATTTCCTAATGTTTTTACATGCTCTTTTAAGTTTTGAATTATTATTTTAGAAAGATTAAGTTTTTCTGTAAGCTTATAGATATCTACCAATTCATTAAGAAGAGATATTCCTCCTATAACTTTCCCCTCTTCATAAATAGGTACCATATTTACAAGATATTCTACTTCCCCCATCTTTCTGTGAGCTCCCAGTTCCATTTTTTCATTTTTCACTACATTTGTAAGTCTGCTTCCAGGACGTACTTCAGAAAGATATCTTCCTATTATATTTTTTTCTTCAACTTTTGTAATTCTTGTATAAGCTGGGTTTATATATCTTACTATCCCTTCCTTATCTATTATAAGTATTCCATCATACAGTGAATCAAATATAAGTTTTGCATGTCCTGTTATTTTTATCATATTATTCTCCATTCCATATTTTCAAACTTTTATATCTCAATTCAAGCTTTTCTTCTGGAGTTTTTTTCCAGTAACCTTCATATAATCCCCCTTCCCAATCCCCATACATTGGATTAGGAAACACTATATATTTAACTCCATATTTATCCTTAATTTTGTCTACATATTCACTTCTTTCATTATTATTTTTCCCTCTAACTTCAGAATCAAAATCATTTAGATTATCTCCAAGAAGCATTACTATTTCATATCCATTTTTCTCTATCTGCTCTCTTCTTCCTTTTTTATCAGAACTCTCTTTCACTAATAAAAGTGTTTCTTCTGTTACCTCTGGAAATCCTAAAGCTATTAAGTTTTCTTTTATTGCATCAAATTCTTTTTGTGAACGGTTGGATATATAGAACATCTTCCCACCATTATCATTTATATATTTAGAAAATTCAACTGCCCCTGGTACAGCCTCTGCTTCTTTTGCCTGAGCCCATTTATGCCAAGCTTCTGAACTGTATGTCACCCCATTTTTTATCTGCCAGCCTGCCATTTTTCCATTATCTATCAACGTTTCATCAAGATCAGCCACTACTGCTTTTACTTTTCCCTCTTTTATTTTCATATTATCAAAAGACAGCTTTGCTGTATTAAAAGCCTGATATACCAATGCTCTATACTCTCCCGACTGCTGCATCCAAATAGTTCCAAGCATCATTTGTTCAGTAAGTCTTTTATTTACATCATTATTTGATTCCTTTCCAAATAAAAAACTTGTAACTATAAATAATCCCAAAATTATTTTTTTCAATTTTGTTCCTCCAATTTATATAATTTTCTATATTAATTATACTATAAAGAATCTCTTATTTCAAAAATACATTTTCCTCATCAATAAAAAAATGACCCCAATGAGAAATATATTTTCAAAATTTCATTAATCAAAAATCTTAAAATTTAATCCCTCTTTAAAGCCATTCTTTTTTCTGTTATTTTATATATTATAAACTTCTATAATATTAAAAATATGATCTCTTACTCTTCTGTAATGGTTTAAAATATCCATATAACTTGTAGTCAACATAGCTATTGGATTTTCTTGTCCTCCATCTTTAAGATGTATATGTTTTGCTTCTCTATATTTTTCAGTTATCCTATTAGCTTTAATTATTCCTTTCATAAACATCTCACGATTTTTTAACGCATAAGCTGTATTTACATTTCTAAACAATTCTCTTGTTTCTTCATTAAATTCCTTCAATGTAGTTTTTTCATCTTCGGTAAGGCTTATTGAATTATCTTGAAGCTTTTTAAGTGAATTAGTTACTCTCATTAAATAATCGCTAATAGTTTCATATTCATCACATACTTCAAGATTATTTCTAGTATCCATTTTCATTTTATCTGTTATATTTTTATTTAAAATCACAAAGTTCGCGTCTGTTATTTCTTTCTGAAAAAGATCCAAGTCATCTTCTATCTTTCTCATTTGAGCTACTCTTTCTGGCGTGATAAATTCATTATTAGCATAGATGTTATCTAGAGTACTAAACATTTCTTCAATATATTTTCCCATTGTAAGTATCTCTGTTTTCGTCTGTCCTACAACAACACTTGGTGTTTTAAGCATAAGAAAATCAATTTTAGTAACTCTTTCATCTTTTTTCCCATCATCTTTTACTATTTTATTTAAAAGATCTGCCATAACCCCTATAAAAGGAGTGAATAACAATACATTTGTCACATTGAACATTGTATGAGCTGTTGCTATTGCCATAGTTATATTAGCTTCTGGACTTCCAAAATTTGAGAGAAATTTTAGATAATATGGAAATACTGCTGTTACCCATATAACTCCCAAAGTGTTTATGATAGTATGAGCATAAGCAGCCCTTTTAGCATTTACATTTGCATTTAATGTAGCCAGTATAGCAGTTATTGTAGTTCCAACATTTTCTCCTAGAACTAAAGCAACTGCTGTAGGATAATCAATAAGTCCTTGAACTGCAAGAGTTATTGTAATACCAAGGGTAGCAGATGAAGATTGAACTATAGCTGTAATTAATGCTCCCACTGCTGCAACTTTTATTACTCCAAAATATGTATCAGCAGAAAACATATGAAACATACTTACAAATTCTGGCATACTTCTAACAGGTTTCAATCCATTACTCATTAATTGAAGCCCTAAAAAAATCATTCCAAGACCCATAAAAGTAAGAGCCTTTGTTTTTGCCCTGTCCCCTTTTAAAAAAATATACAATATAGCCCCTGCTCCAACAATTGGCAGACCATATTTTCCTATATTCAATACAAGTATCCACCCTGTTACTGTTGTTCCTATATTAGCTCCAAATATTACTCCAAGAGCCTGTTTAAGTGTTAGCAACGAAGCATTTACAAATCCAATTGTCATAACAGTACTCACTGATGATGACTGAACCAGCATAGTCACTCCTATTCCCATTAATATAGCCACAACTCTGTTTGTTGTAAGAAGTGCAAGAATTTTTTTCAGTCTTTGCCCTGCCAGTTTCTGCATTCCTGATGACATGCTGTCCATTCCATAAAGAAATATCCCCAATCCTCCAAGAACATTAAAAATGATATCTAAATACATTCTTCCTCCTAAATTTTAATAAACATCTTCAATCGAAAAATATATTATCATTTTAATGTTATTCTATTGTTAATTTTGTGTAAAAATTGTGTAAAAAAATATTATTTCCATTTAATCCTTTATTTTTACTGGATTTAAAAAGAATAGTTTTATAAAAATTTTATATTTTTTCAAAAATTAACGTAAAAATTCTGTAAAAAGACAGAGATAGAATTTTATTTCTGTTTTCTGCCTTTTTAAATATTTTATTTTTATTTATAATGTTTTCAAAAAACAGCAATAGTTTTTTAGCTCATGGTTAAAAATTTGATTTATAAATTTTTTAGTAATAAAAAAGAATGATATGAAAATAAATTCACACCATCCTTTAATACTTTTATTAAAATTTTAAACTAATCTTTCAAATATTTTTCAAACCAGTTAGTCATTTCTTCAAGTCTTCTTACTCTATGTTTTGGTTTTCCACTTCTTGAAAGTTCATGATTCTCTCCTCTGAACATACAAAGTCTAGCTTCTACACCATGATATTTTAAAGCTGTAAACATTTGTATTCCTTCAGCAAGCCAGCATCTATAGTCTTCTTCTGAATGAATAAACAATGTAGGTGTTTTAACCTTATCAGCATATTTCATTGGTGAATGCCACCACAATTTCTCCTGATTTATCCAAGGAGTTGAAGCATTCTGATCTGCGTTAAAATAATATCCAATATCTGTAGTTCCAAATTTAGATATCCAGTTGGCTATACTTCTTTGAGAAGCAGCACATCTAAATCTATCTGTATGTCCGATTATCCAGTTAGTCATATATCCACCATATGACCCCCCTGTTACTCCTATTCTGTCTGCTTTAATTGGATATTTTTCCAATACTACATCTGTAAATTTCATTAAATCATCATAATCAATAGTTCCGTATTTTCCTCTGATATCAGCAAAAGCATTTCCTCTACCATCTCCACCACGAGGATTACAGAAAAATACAAAGTATCCCATATTTGCCCAAACCTGCATTTCATGATAAAAAACTTCTCCAAATACAGTTTTTGGTCCTCCATGAATATCTAAAATAGCTGGATATGTTTTTGTTTCATCATAGTCTACAGGTTTTAATACCCAACCTTCTATTTCTATTCCATCATTTACAAAATTACATTTTTCAGGAATAGATATTTTTTTATCTGTATATATATTTTCATTAAATTTAGTAATTTGAGTTTCTTCTCCATCTTTTAAACTATATATTTCTTGAAGTTTGATCCCTCTAAGTCCAGCAAAAAGAATTTCATTTCCATGCACATCATATACATCTACTGATCCATCAGCTTTAGTAAGCACTGTTTCATTTCCAACAAGGTCTATGGTATTCAAAAAAGAATCTTTAAATACAGTAGTTGGGAAATACAATTTTCCATTAGCTACTCTATAACTTTTTCCTCCTCCATATCTACAATCTGAACCAACAGTATTTGCCATCCATGTATCATGTTTTTTCAATAATTCAACTTTTCCATTTTTAATGATATAAAAACTAGGATTTTGATTCATTCCATATTCTTTACAATCATTTAAGGCACATATAACTGTATCTTCTAAAAATTCAGCAAAAGTTACTCTGAAGTTAGCATCTATTGGAAGAAGAGTTTCTGTTGTTTTAGAAGCTATATCATAACAAAATATTCCTTCTCTCTGCTCTAATTTTCCTTCAAATAAATTTCCAACATAAAGTACTTTTCCATCTTTGTATGAGAAATATGTTACAACTGTATGTTCACAACTCAATGGTGTAACTTCATTAGAAATTCTATTATACAGATAAAGTCTATTTCTTTTCTGATTAGTAAATCCTCCACCATTGCTCCAGAAAGGAATTTCGTCAAGAACTTCATAATCTTTCTCCTCTTTTAACTTTGCAACAGCTTTACTTCTTTCTTCTCCAGTTAGCTCATTTAAATTGATTCCATAATTATCATATTGAGCAGTGAGAACAAAATTATCTTTATCTATCATTTTTATAGAAGTAACCAAAAGAGGAATCTGCATATATTTATCAGCTTCTCCTCCATTGATATCTATTGAATAGTAAGCAGTCCATTTTTCCCCTTGACTAACTTTTTCTCTTAATTTAGCATCTCTCGAAGCTGGAAAAATAATTGTTGAGTTATCTATCCATAAGAATGACTTTTCTTCATTTAAAGAAGTCAGCTTAGAATATTTTTTAGTTTTATTGTTTAGAAGCCAGATATTAGATTGATAATTGTTATCATCATAATTTGTAGTGTGTACTACAAAACCTGCATTTTCCCCATTTGGTGAAAATTCAAGATTAGAAAGATACTTGTACTCTAAAAAATCTTTTAATTTTAGGTTTTCCATTTGTGTGCCTCCATTATTTTAATAGATTAGTGTCTGAATTACCTAATATTATATATTAGATTTAGTGACTTTACAATTTATTATTTAGAAATTTAAGATGTTTTTTTATTTGCATAAATTTAATTTTTAACAGTATTTTTTTCATTTTAAAGATATAATTATTTATTTCTTTATGATCAATTATTTCCATTTTTTATTCCTTTCAAATATAATAAAAAAATTCAAAATAGCAAGATAATAATTTTAATGTTATACTCTTAATATGAAAAAGAAAATGTAATTTTAAAGTCAGCAATAAAAATCTTAATAAATTAAGCTGAAATAAAATAAATTTATTCTTTATTTTCAAATAATAATATATAATCTTTATAGATATAAAACTTTTAGAAAATTTATACTTAGTAGGAGATAATATGTATTTAAAAGCTGTTGAAATATTTGGATTCAAATCTTTCGGAGAGAAAGTATATATAGAATTCAACAGAGGAATCACGTCTATAGTGGGACCTAATGGAAGTGGAAAATCAAATATTCTAGATGCAGTTCTATGGGTGCTTGGTGAGCAGTCCTATAAAAATATCAGAGCAAAAGAAAGTTCTGATGTTATTTTTTCTGGTGGAAAAGATAAAAAACCAATGAATTCAGCTGAAGTTTCTTTATATATAGACAACACTGATTCTTTTCTTCCATTGGAAAATGAAGAGATTAAAGTAACTAGAAAACTTTATGCCACTGGTGATAATGAATACTATATAAATGATGTAAAAACAAGATTAAAAGATATTGGAAATCTTTTTCTGGATACAGGAGTAGGTAAAAGTGCCTATTCAGTTATTGGACAGGGAAAGGTGGAACGTATCATTGGATCATCTTCAAAAGAAATAAAAGGAATTATTGAAGAAGCTGCTGGAATAAAAAAGTTTCAAATAAAAAAGAATGAAGCTGTTAAAAATCTTAGCAATGTGGAACTTGAACTGGAAAAAATAGATTTGGTCTTAAGAGAAGTAAAAGAAAATAAGGACAGAGTGGAAAAGCAAGCTGGAAAAGCTCAAGAATACCTCAATCTCAAAGATGAAAGAGATAAACTGGCGAAGGGGATATATTTGAGTGAGTTTAATGAAAAACAAGCTAAATTAGATGATGGAGATGCAATAAAAGAAAAACTTACCTCTGAAGCTGCTGAATTAGAAAGAGAATTTAATTCCATTGAAAATAGACTTGATGAAATAGACAAAGAAAAGCTTACACTAAAAAAAGAAATTGAAGAATTAAGTGGAAAAAATCAAGAATTAAAAAGAGAAATTGAACTTAAAGAAAGAGAAAAAGTAAGAATAAGTGAGAGAGTAGAAGGATACAAAAGGGAAGTCAGTGATAGACATGAAAGAATGAAAAACAGCGACCTTAAAATAACTGAAAAATTGAAATCACTTGATATGCTTGTTGAAGAAAGAGAAACTCTCAAAGAAAAAATAGAAAAACTTTCAGAAGAAAATTTAAAATTTGAATCTCAGTTGAAAGAACTTGAAAATACCAAAAAAGAATTTGACTTGGGAATGGAGCTCAAAAAGAAAAAAGTCATGGAGCTTGAGCTAGAAAAATTAAAGCTCCTAAATGAAATAGAAAGTTCAAGCAGGAGAGTAAAGGGAAGTAATACTAAAATTACAAACCTTAGAGAAGAACTTTCATCTTATGACATGAAATTAAGTTCTGCCATAACAGAATTAGAGAAAGCTGAAATTTCTAAAAATGAAAAAGAAAAAAAACTTATTGAAATTGAGGAAAGAGGAACTTTTCTAGAAGAGGAAATAAGCAAACTTAGTCAAAGGAGCAACAAGCTTTCTGAAATAGTAAGAACTGCTGAATATGATGAAAAAAGACATTCTGCCAAACTTCAGGCTCTTGTGAGAATGGAAGAGAATAATGAAGGATTCTTCAAAGGAGTAAAAGAAGTTCTTAACAGTAAAATTATTGGAATAGAAGGTGTATTTATCTCCCTTGTAACTATTCCTGAAAGATTAGAAAAGGCTATTGAAGCTGGAATTCCCGGAAATATACAAGATATAGTTGTAGATACTGGAGATACAGCTAAAAAAGCAATAAACTTCCTTAAAGAAAGAAAAGCTGGAAGAGCATCTTTCCTTGCATTAGATACTATCAAGGTTCCATTAAAAAGAGAAATAAAAATAAACATTCCTGGAGTAATAGGAAGAGCTGCTGAACTGGTAACAGTTGATGAAAGATATAAAAATGTAGTTGAATTTGTACTTGGAAATCTACTTATAGTTGAAAACTTAGATACAGCATTGAAAATAGTTAAAAATAATATGTTTATGGGAAATGTTGTAACTCTTTCTGGAGAACTTATGAGTTCCCGAGGGAGAATAACAGGAGGAGATTCTGGCAATTCAACAGCCAGCCAAATATTTGAGAGAAAAAAAGAAATAAGAGTTCTTAAAGAAACTGTTGAAAAACTCACTAGAACTATAAAAAGTGCTTCTGCAGAGCAAAATGAAATAAGTAAAACTCTTGAAAATTTTGAAAATGAAATAGATAAAATAGATTCTTTGGAAGATGGCATTAGAAAACAGCTCAAATTAGCAGAAGAACTATATAATGATTATATTTTGAAGAAAGAAAGAATAGAAAAAGATAGAAGAGTTGTCAAAGTAGAACTGGAAGAAGAAGAAAAATATAGTCAAGAATTTGAAAAGAGAATAAACAGCTCTAAAGATGAAAGAGAAAGAGTCGACCAAGTTATTGCTGAAATCAAAGCTGATGAAGAACATGAAAGTGAAAAAGTCAAGGAAATAAATACTGCTATTGAAAAGAAAAAAGAAGAGTTTTCAGATGTAAGAATTCTCTTTATGAATAGTCAGGACAGACTTGGACAACTGGACAGGGAAGAAGAAAGAGAAAAGAAAGAATATGAATTTCTTGTAGATGAAAAAAGAAATATGGAAGAAAAAACTGCTTTTCTTGAAGAGGAAATAGCTTCTCTTGAGGAAAAAGAAAAGATATTAAAAATAGAAATTGAAGAAAGAATAAATAAATACGAAAGTGAAAATACTGAAGTACAAGAAAGAAAAACTAAAAATGAAGCTCTTACAGAGGAAGAAAGAGGTCTTAATAAGAGAAGAAAAGAAACTGAAAGTTATTTACTCCATAAAAAAGACAGCTTAAACAGAATAGAGGAAAGTCTAGAGAGAACTAAAGTTGATTTAGAAAGATTAAAGGATATTCTAAGTACTCTGGAAAATGTAGAGGCAGTAGAAATAGAAGAAGAAAAAATAAAAGAACTCAAAGATAAATTAAAAATTCTGGATAATAGATTAAAAAACTTCCAAGCAGTAAATCTCTTAGCAATAGAAGAATTTAAGGAATTGAATGATAAATATATCTTCCTTACTACCCAAAAAGACGATCTTGTTAAAGGAAAAAATGTCTTAATGGAATTGATTAAGGAAATTGATGACACTATTCACAAAAAATTCTTTACTGCTTATAAAGAGATAGATGCCAATTTTAATCAAATGTGTATGGAAACTCTTAATAACTCTGAAGGAAAACTTCTTGTAATTAATCCTGAAAATTTTGATGAGTGTGGTGTTGAAATCTTTGTAAAATTTAAGAATAAAAAAAGACAGACATTATCCCTACTTTCAGGAGGAGAAAAATCTATGGTTGCCATAGCATTTATTATGTCTATCTTTATGTATAAACCTAGTCCATTTACATTTCTTGATGAAATAGAGGCTGCCCTAGATGAAAAAAATACCAGAAAGCTTATTGGAAAATTAAAGGAATTTACTGAAAAATCTCAATTTATCCTTATTACACATAATAAAGATACTATGAGAGAATCAGAATCTATATTTGGAGTAACTATGAATAAAGAAATAGGTATCTCCAAAATAGTTCCTGTTAAATTCTAATTTTTTAAAATTTCAATCTTGCCTCAGTAAAAATAAAGTTTATTAATTTTGTTTGAAAGAATACAGCTTTATTTCTAATTTCTGTAACTTTGAAACTTATTATTTTTCTTTTTGATATACTATTAAGGCAAAAAAATAGGACTTCACATTTTGTGAGAGTCCTATTTTTTTATCTATATATTAAAACATCTTGGGGAAAGATTTATAAGATAATAGTATCAATCCATTATGTCATTTATGTTACAATCATATTAAAAAACTATTCAATAATAAATTAGCTTTTAAGAAAAAATAAAGTTATAATATATATAATTACATATCACAGAAAGGAGAATCATGGGAAAAAAAGTAATTAAAGACTTAATACACAGCTATATAACAATAGATACTGATGTTCAAAAGATAGTAGATACTCCATCTTTTCAAAGGCTGAAAAGGATAAAGCAGCTTACTTGTGAATATCTTTTCCCCTCTCTCAACCATACAAGGTATGAACATTCTCTTGGAGTAATGAAACTAGCTTGTGATTTTTTTGATTCTTTAAATAAAAATATGGAAGACTTTGGAATATCCAAAGAACAAATAGAAAATTATAGATTTCATATAAAATTTGCAGCTCTTTTACATGATGTAGGGCATGCTCCCCTTTCTCATTTAGGTGAATCTTTTTATGATAAGAAAGAAATATATGAATCATTAATAAAAAATCTATCAAATGAAAAAGAAGCAGACAGAATATTTAAAGATGAAAATGGAAATATGATAGGAAGTCCTCATGAATTAATGTCATGCCTATGTATTATAAAAAAATTAAAGCCTGTTCTTGAAGAAATAAATCATAATATCAATATAGAATTAATATGCAGAATAATTATAGGAAATCTATATCCAGATAAAGATTTATGGCTAGAAAATATTCTAATAGAAATAGTTAATTCTAAAACCATAGATGTGGATAAGCTTGACTACCTTATTAGAGATAATCATATGAGTGGATACATAGCACCAAGAATAGATATTGAAAGACTTTTTTCCTGTACTTTTATAGGAGAAGATAAAAAACTAAAATATAGTTCTAAAGCTATTCCTGCTATGCAGTCTGTTGTCGATTCCAGAGATTTATTATACCTTTGGGTATATAATCATCACATATCTGTTTATACCGAATTTATTACAAGAGATATTCTTGGGCATTTTATGAAGCTTTATGAAGAACAAAATGGAAAGTTTCCTGAAGAAATGAATAAAAAAGATTTTTTTTCAACTGAGGCAGTAATAGATAATTTAGTAATAGATGATGATATTTATTCTCATTTAAGAAAAGCATATCTAGCTTCCCTAAATGGAAAAACTGTTGAATATACTTTCATAGTCATGAAGCAGTTGATGGAAAGAAAATTCTTAAAACCTTTATGGAAAACTATTTATGAATATGAATGTTTAGAAGATGAATTAGAATTAGAAAAATTAGTAACAGACAGATTAGATAAAATATTGAGAGATAATGAGAAAATTAAAAAAATAGTAGGAGAAATAGGAGAAACACTTAACCTTAAAAAAGGTGAAATATTTATAATAACAAGATATAATAAATTTTACCATGCTGTATCTGAAGCTAAAATATATGTATCACTTAATGGTGAAGATAAGCTTCTCTCTGACCTTCTTCCACAAAAAAGTTTTAAAAGATTCAGTAATATATCTTTTTATATCTTTGGTCCAGGAGAAAAGAAAGAAGAAATTAAAAAGTTATTTTTAAGAATAATAAAAGAAGAGCTATAATTCAAATAAAAAAAAATCTCTCTAAAATAATTAGGGAGATTTTTTTTATCTATATATTAAAACATCTTGGGGAAAGATTTATAAGATAATAATACCAAGTCATTATGTCATTTGTGTTACAAAGGAAAAAATAATTTTTCATAATAAATTTATTAAAAATAATTAATTCTTACATTTATAAATGTATACAATTAAATTTTTTTATTATTTTATTAGCTAACGATACTTTAAGTCTTACATACAAAATAAAATTTTTATAATATTTTTTTATGTCTATAAAGGAATTAAATGACTTTTTTCTAAATAATTAAATAATTTTAATATTTATAGTATATAATAAATTCTATTTATATAACTAAGGAGGCTCATATGTTTAATGACATACTTTTAACAGACAACATAAGTTTTATTTTAGTTTTTTTAGGAGGAATATTTTCTTTCTTTTCTCCATGTATTATTCCACTTCTCCCTGTTTATATGAGTTATCTCTCTGGAAATACTGCTGTAACAGATGAAAATGGAAATATTTCCTATAATCAAAAAAAAGTATTTATTCATACCATCTTTTTTATTCTTGGTATATCTGCTGCTTTTTTTATCTTAGGACTTTCTTTTTCTAAGTTGGGAGGATTCTTTAATACTAACAGAGTTTTATTTACAAGAATAAGTGGTGCTCTTATCCTACTTTTAGGTTTATTTCAAATAGGCCTACTAAAAAGTAGTTTTATGGAAAGAGAGCGTAGAATAAATTTTGATTCTAAAAAGATAAATCCGTTAATTGCATTTGTTATAGGATTTACTTTTAGTTTTGCATGGACACCATGTATAGGTCCAGTATTATCTACTGTTCTCATTATGGCATCTGGAGCTAAAACTTCTTTTCTTGGAAATATGCTTATATTAGTATACAGCTTAGGATTTATTATCCCATTTTTACTTCTTGGAATATTTACTACTAAAGTATTAAATTTTCTAAAAACAAAAAAATCTTTTTTAAAGTACAGCATAAAAATAAGTGGAGCTATCCTTATAATCATTGGAATTATGACTTTAAGTGGATTTAATTTAAATATACTTGCTCCTGGACAACAGCCAATAGCTACAGATTATACTGTTCAAACTGAAGAGCAACCTAAAGCACCTCAAGAAGAAAAACTTCCAGCTTTTGATTTTCAATTGAAAGATCAATATGGAAATCTTCATAAATTATCTGATTATAAAGGAAAAGTGGTTTTCCTTAATTTCTGGGCTACATGGTGTCCTCCTTGTAGAGAAGAAATGCCACACATAGAAGAAATATATAAAGAATATGGATACAATAAAAATGATGTCATCATATTAGGAGCTGCAAGTCCAGCAACTGCTGAAAATCCTTCACCACAAGATGAATCTGAAGATAAAATAAAAGCCTTTCTTACTAAAAATAATTACACATTCCCTGTTGTTTTTGATGTAAAGGGAGAAATATTTAGAAATTACTACATTAGTGCTTTCCCTACTACTTTTATGATAGATAAAGAAGGAAATATAATGGGATATGTTGCAGGTGCCCTTTCTAAAGAAAATATGAAAAAAATAATTGAGATGACATTAAATAATAATAAATAATGATAAAAAAAGAAATAATAGTTTCTCCTTGAATAATATAATATACATATTTTAAGTTGATACATTAATAAGGAGGTCTATTATGAATAATAAAAGTTTTATGGAAGTACTAAAAAATAGAAGAACTATATATACTCTCTCTAAAGAAACAACTATTTCTAATGAAAAAATAGAAGAAATAATAAAAGATGCAGTAAAATATGTGCCATCTGCATTTAATAATCAAAGTGCAAGAGTTGTCCTACTCTATGGGGAAAATCATAAAAAATTATGGGAAATTGTTATGAATACTCTTCGTAAAGTAGTTCCAGCAGGAAAATTTGAACCTACAGAAAACAAAATCAAAGGTTTGGCTGAATCATATGGAACTATTCTTTTCTTTGATTCTACAAGAACAACAAAAGAACTTATGGAAAAGTTCCCTCTTTACAGAGATAATTTTCCTGTATGGGCTGAACAAGCAAATGGTATGTTGCAGTTTGCTATATGGTCACTACTTGCTGAACAAGGATTAGGAGCAAGCCTTCAACATTACAATCCATTAATTGATGATGAGGTAAAAGAGGTATTTGAAATTCCAAAATCTTGGAAGCTTATAGCACAAATGCCATTTGGAAAACCTACTGCTCTTGCACCTGGAAAAGAATTTCTTCCAATAGAAAAGAGGGTAATAGTATTATAAATACTAACATTTTGAGACGAAATAATTCATTTCGTCTCTTTTTTATTGCTAAAATTTAAAATTCAAGATATAATTATAATAGTGACTAAAATATCTTGAGGAGGATTAAATATGAGCAGAAAAAAAATTTTATCTCTTATGTTCTGTGCAGCTTTGACAGTTTCAATTTTTGGAGCTGAATTCAAAGAAGGAACATATGTTGGAGAAGCTAAAGGATATAGAGGTGAAATAAAAGTAGAAGTAAAAACTTCTAAAAATAAAATTGAAGAAGTTAAAGTAGTAAAAAATACTGATACTCCTATAATTTCTGATGCAGCAGCAAAAAAAGTTCCTGAACAAATAGTTAAATATCAATCTTTAAGAGTAGATGGTGTATCTGGTGCCACTGGTACTAGTAGAGCTCTTACTTTAGCAGTGAGAAATGCTCTTAAAAATTCTGGAGCTGATCTTAAAGAATTAAATAAAAAACCTGTTATAGAATCTAAAAAATTAGTTAAGGAAACTCAGAAAAAAGATGTGGTTGTTATTGGAGCTGGAGGAGCAGGTCTTATTGCTGCTATCGAAGCTAAAAATAATGGTGCCCAAAATGTCATTGTCCTTGAAAAAATGGCTTTTGCTGGTGGAAATACTCTTATATCTGGTGGAGAATATGCTGCTCCTAATAACTGGATACAGGTAAAAAAAGGTCTAAAAGACAGCAATGATACTTTTTACAATGATATATTAAAAGGTGGAGATAATGAAGGAAATCCTAAATTAGTAAGAGTTTTAGCCGATAATGCTCTAAATGGAGCTGAATGGTTAAAAGATTACATCAATATGACTTTTGAAGACAGACAAATGTTTTTTGGAGGACACTCTGTAGAAAGAAGTCTTGTACCTTTAGGTGCTACTGGAGTTGAAATGATATCTAAACTTCTTGCTAAAGCTGAAGAATTAAATATACCTGTATTATATGAAACTCCTGCTGTAGAGCTTATAGTTGATAAAGGAAGAGTTACTGGAGTAAAAGCTTTGAGCGAAGACAAAGAATATACATTCCTTGCTAAAGATGGAGTTATTTTAGCAAGTGGTGGATTTGGTTCTAATCTTGAAATGAGAGTTAAATATAATAAAGATGTAGATGAAAATATACTTTCTACTAATACAGTTGGAATAACTGGTGATGGAATAACTATGGCTGAAAAAATAGGTGCACAACTTGAAGATATGCCTTTTATTCAAACTTACCCTACATGTGATCCTATAAGTGGAGCTCTTCTTTATTTTGGAGATGTAAGACTTATTGGTGGAAGTATACTTATTAACCAAGAAGGAAAACGTTTTGTTGAAGAATTAGAAAGAAGAGATGTTATTTCTATGGCAATAAAAAATCAAACTGGAAATGCAGCTTATCAATTCTGTGATGAAGCACAGGTAAAATTAAGTGGAGTAGCTGAACATCATGCTGATGAGATGAATTACTTATTTAATAATAAACTTTTAGTTAAAGCTGATACTATCAAAGAAGCTGCTGATTTTTTTGGAATAGATGCTGCTGAGCTTGAAAAAACTGTTGAAAAATATAATCAATATGCTAAAGATGGAAAAGATCTTGAATTTAATAAAAGAGGAAAACTTACTCCATTTGAAGCCAAAGGCCCTTTCTATATTATGAAGGCTGTTCCTGCTGTGCATCATACAATGGGTGGAGTAAAAATTGATGAGAATGCAAGAGTTATCAATACTAAAGGTGAAATTATAAAAGGACTTTATGGAGCTGGAGAAGTTACTGGAGATATTCATGGGACTAATCGTCTAGGTAGTGATGCAATCGCTGATATTACAGTATTTGGAAGAATAGCTGGACAAAATGTAGTAAAAGATAATAAATAATAATTTAATTAAGAATGACTTAAAAAATATAAGTCATTCTTTTTTTATTGAATTTATTTTTTTACTTTTTTTCTGAAAAAAACAGATTTTTTCATTACAATTGCTATTGATATTATACACTTTTTAAAGTATAATTAAAATAAGAATAGTAGTACACAAACGAACTACTTATAGTCTAGAGGGAGGAAGTTATGCAAGATGTAGTAGACAAACTTATGAATTTTGGCTTCACCAGAACAGAAGCAACAGTCTATATAAATTTGCTCAAATCAGGAAAAACAAATGGTTATAAACTAGCTAAAGAACTAAATCTCTCAAGATCTACTGTATATCAAGCTTTAGAATCTTTATATAAAAATGGATACATATTTATGATTCCCAATGGAAGTAAAGAATATGAAGCAAAAGAACCAGAAATGATTTTTGAAGAAATAGAAAAGAAATTCCATAAAAATGCCGAAAGTATAAAGCAACAACTTAAGAACATCGAAAGACCTTTAAAAAAAGATTATTATCTTAGAATAGAAGGATATGAAAATATTCTCCATACTCTTCATAATATAATAAAAGAAGCCAAAAAAGAAATATACTTAAATACAGATTTTAATTTAGAGATAATGAAATCTGATTTAAAAGAAGCTGCTGAAAGAGGAGTCAGAATTATAATATTTTCTTTTAATAAATTAGAAGATATTGGAAAAGAAATTGAATACTATCATAAAACTGAAGTAAAAGAAACTCATAAAAATCCAAAAAGAATAATGATGGTAGTTGATCTCTCTAACAGTTTTGTAGTGACTAATACTGGTGATAAAATAATGGGTACTCTCACAGATAATGAAGTCTATGTGCAGATAATTTCAGAACATATACACAGTGATATCTACATGGCAAGACTAGCTGAAATATATGAAAAATCTTTTGAAAAAAAAATCAGTATAAACAGCCTTCACGAAAAGAAAAATTTTATTCAATAACAAGGGGGAATAATGTTTGAAAGAAGTAGTGGTATATTAATGCATATATCTTCTCTTCCAAGTGAATATGGAATAGGAGATTTTGGAAAAAAAGCATATGAATTTGTAGATTTTCTTGAAAAATCTGGACAGAAATTATGGCAAATTCTCCCCATGGGACCTACAGGGTATGGCGATTCCCCTTATCAGTCTTTTTCGGCTTTTGCAGGTAATCCCTATTTTATAGATTTAGAAGAATTTGTTGAACTCGGATATATAAATTATGAAGCTCTCTCTCCTTTGAAAGAAATAAATTATAATGACAATCTTGATTATGAACAAGTAAACAAGAGAAAAACTAAACTTTTAAAAAATATTTTTGAAATTTTCTTGAAAAAAGCAGAAAAAAATGATGAAATAAAGACAGACTTAAAAAATTTTAAAGAAAAAAACGCTTACTGGCTAGAAAATTATATTTTATATATGGCATTAAAAGAAAAATTTTCTGGAAAGTCATGGCAAAATTGGCCTAAGCACTATAAATATAAAAATTTTAAAAAAATAGAAAAAAATGATGAGAAACTAAAAAAAGATATGAATTATTTTTTGTTTGTACAATATACTTTCTATAAGCAATGGTTTAGATTAAAATCTTATGCTAACTCCAAGGGTATAAAAATAATTGGTGATATTCCTATTTTTGTAGCAACAGACAGTGCTGATACTTGGAGTGAATCTAAAATATTCCAGTTTGATAAATATAAAAAACCAAAACGGGTATCAGGTTGTCCTCCAGATTATTTCAGCAAAGATGGACAATTATGGGGAAATGTATTATATGATTGGAAATATCTTAAAAAAACAAATTATGATTGGTGGATAAAAAGAATAAATTACTGTTTTGAAATATATGATATTGTTAGAATAGATCATTTTAGAGGATTTGAAGCTTATTGGAGTATTCCAGCAAAAGATACTACTGCCGTAAAAGGGCATTGGGAAAAAGGACCTGGAATAGATTTTTTCAGAGCTGTTGAAAAAAGATTAGGAAAGCTTCCAATAATTGCTGAAGATTTAGGATTTCTTACTGAAAAAGTGAGAAAACTTTTAAAAAGAAGTGGTTTTCCTGGAATGAAAGTACTTGAGTTTGCTTTTGATTCAGAAGATAGTGACTACCTTCCTCATAAATATGAAGAAAATTGTGTAGCATATACTGGAACTCATGATAATAATACTGTAATTGGCTGGTATGAAACTATATCCTTAGAAACTAAACATTACTGTGATGAATATTTAAAAAATTATCTCAGCAAATTTGAAAGTGACTACTGGCTTCCTATTAATTTAAGATTTATCAATGCTATATGGGCATCAAAAGCAAATATAGCAATAGCTCAGATGCAGGATTTTATAGGATTGGGAGAAGAGGGAAGAATGAATGCTCCATCTACATTGGGAAAAAATTGGAAGTGGAGATTTAATAAAAAATATATTACTGATGAATTATGTAATAATATAAAAATAATAACTGATAAATTTAAAAGATAACTAAATTGTTAAAGGGAGAAAATATGAAAATTGAAAAAAATCAATTAAAGAAACAAATTGAAAAATATGTAAAGATAAGTTTTGGAAAGGATATAACTGAAGCTAATGAATTTGAAATCTATAGAGCTTTAGGACAGGCTATTATGGAAGAAATAGCTGAAGATTGGTATGAAACTAGAAAACTTTATTCTCAAAAAAAACAAGCTTTTTATCTTTCTGCTGAATTCCTTATGGGAAGAGCATTAGGAAACAATCTTATCAATCTTGGATTATTAGATGAAGTTAAAGAAGTATTATCAGAATATGGAATTGATTATAACAAAGTAGAAGATGAAGAAGAAGATTCAGCTTTAGGAAATGGAGGATTAGGAAGGCTTGCTGCATGCTTTTTAGATTCTCTAGCCACACTTAATCTTCCTGGACAGGGCTATGGTATTAGGTATAGAAACGGTATCTTCAATCAAACCTTTAAAGATGGATACCAAGTAGAAAAACCTGAAACTTGGCTTAAATATGGAGATGTATGGTCTATTGAAAGACCAGCTGATGAAGTCATAGTAAGTTTTGGAGATGAAAATGTAAGAGCAGTTCCTTATGATATGCCAATAATAGGTTATGGAACTAAAAATATAAACACATTAAGACTTTGGGAAGCTCATTCAATTGTGGATCTAGACCTTGGAAAATTTAATCAGCAAGATTATCTTCATGCCACTCAAGAAAAAACCAGAGCAGAAGATATATCAAGAGTTCTTTATCCAAATGACTCAACTGATGAAGGAAAAAAATTAAGATTAAAACAACAATACTTTTTTGTATCTGCATCATTGCAGGATATTTTAAGAAAATTCAAAAAAGTTCATGGAAGAAATTTTGAAAAATTTTCTGAATTTACAGCTATTCAGTTAAATGATACTCACCCTGTTATAGCTATTCCAGAATTAATGAGATTACTTTTAGATGTTGAAGGAGTATCTTGGGAAAAAGCTTGGGGAATAGTTGAAAAGACTTTCTCATACACTAACCACACTATATTGGCAGAAGCACTTGAAAAATGGTGGGTTGGCTTATATGAACAAGTTGTTCCTAGAATATATCAGATAACTCAGGGAATAAATGACCAGTTAAAAGGATTACTTGCTGAAAAATTTCCTGATGACTCAGCTAGGCAAGATAGAATGTCTATTATACAGGGGAATATGATTCATATGGCATGGCTTGCTATATATGGCAGTCATACAATAAATGGAGTAGCTGCCCTTCATACTGAAATTCTTAAAAATAAAGAATTAAAAGATTGGTACGAAATATATCCTGAAAGATTCCAAAATAAAACTAATGGTATAACTCAAAGAAGATGGCTTCTACAGTCAAATCCACAACTAGCAAAACTAATAACTGAACTCCTTGGAGAAGAATGGATTACTGATTTAAGCCAATTAAAGAGATTAGAGGAATATATTAATGATGAAGGAATTTTAAAAAGAATTTTAGAGATTAAACATGAGAAAAAAATAGAATTAGTTAATTATTTGAGAGAAACTCAAGGAATCGAAATCAATCCAAATTCTATATTTGATATGCAGATAAAAAGACTTCATGAATATAAAAGACAGCTTTTAAATATATTCCATGTTATTGGATTGTATAATAAACTTAAATTAAATCCTTCTATGGAATTTAATCCTGTTACATATATTTATGGAGCCAAAGCTGCTCCAGGATATCTTTTAGCTAAAGGAATCATAAGACTTATTAATGAGGTAGCTCAAGTAGTAAATAGAGATCCTGATGTAAATGGAAAATTAAAAATAGTATTTGTTGAAAATTACAGAGTATCTGTAGCTGAAAAATTATTCCCAGCAGCAGATATTTCCGAACAAATATCTACAGCAGGAAAAGAAGCTTCTGGAACTGGAAATATGAAATTTATGCTAAATGGTGCTTTAACTATTGGAACTTTAGATGGAGCTAATGTAGAAATAGTAGAAGAAGCTGGAATAGAAAACAACTATATTTTTGGATTAAAAGTTAATGAAATAGAGGAAATGAGGACTAAAGGTTATGATCCTCATGTTCCATATAATAATGTAGAAGGTCTTAAAAAAATAGTTGATTCATTAATTGATGGAACTTTCAATGATCTTGGAACAGGAATATACAGTAATATTCATAGATCTCTTATGGAAAATGCTCCTTGGCAGCAGGCAGATCAGTACTTTGTTTTGGAAGATTTTGAAGCCTATAGAAAAGCTCAAAAAACAATTAATAAAGAATACAGAGATAGAATGGGCTGGGCTAAAAAGCAACTTATGAATATTGCAAATGCAGGAAAATTTTCATCTGACAGAACTATAAAAGAATATGCAGATGAAATATGGCATATAGAACCAGCTAAACTATAAGCTGATTCATATCTTTGCTATCAAGGAGGTGTAGTTTTTAAAATGGAACACGAATTAGATGTGTATCTTTTTCACAGAGGAGAACACAGAGAAGCATATAACTATATGGGAGCACATTTAACTAAAAACTCAGTTATATTTAGAGTATGGGCACCTCACGCTAAATCAGTTGCTGTTGTTGGGGATTTTAATGGCTGGACTGGTAATGAACACTTTATGAAAAAACTAAATAATGAAGGAATATGGGAACTTGAAATTTTAGGTCTTAAAAAATTAGAAAAATATAAGTATAAAATTGAAGGAGCTGATGGAAGAATAGAAATGAAAGCTGATCCATATGCCTTCTATTCTGAAATAAGACCCAATACTGCTTCTATTGTTTATGATATACCAAAATTTAAGTGGGCAGACAAAAGATGGCTTAATAAAAGAACTACTGGATTAAATAAGCCTATTAACATATATGAAGTTCATTTAGGCTCGTGGAAAAGAGGAATACATGGAGAATGGTTAAATTATAAAGATTCTGCCATCATGCTTGCTGAATATCTTAAAGAAATGAATTATACTCATATTGAAATAATGCCTATAAACGAATATCCACTTGATGCCTCTTGGGGATATCAAGCTACTGGATATTATTCAGTTACAAGTAGATATGGGACTCCTGAAGACTTTATGTTCCTTGTAAATCTTATGCATAAAAATAATATTGGAGTCATTTTGGACTGGGTTCCTGGACACTTTTGTAAAGATGCCCATGGACTTTATAGATTTGATGGAACTCCTACTTATGAATATTCAGACTCAAGAATTGGAGAAAATAAAGAATGGGGAACTTGTAACTTTGATGTTACAAGAAATGAAGTAAAAAGTTTTTTAATATCTAATTTAATTTACTGGTTCAAAGAATTCCATATAGATGGTGTAAGAATGGACGCTGTAGCTAATATGCTTTATCTTTCATATGGAAAAGATGGTGAAGATGGTCTAAGAAATAAATATGGTGGAAAAGAAAATTTAGGTGCTGTGGATTTCTTTAAAGAATTGAATTCTGTTATACATGAAGACTTTCCAGATATTCTTGTTATTGCTGAAGATTCAACTGCCTGGCCTAATGTTACTAAACACCCAATTGATGGTGGACTTGGATTTGACAGTAAATGGAATATGGGGTGGATGAATGATACCCTTAAATATTTTAGTATAGATCCTATATTTAGATATGAGCATCATGGAAAACTGACTTTTTCTTTTATGTATGCCTTTTCTGAAAACTATGTACTCCCTTTATCTCATGATGAAGTGGTGCATGGTAAAAAATCAATAATTGAAAAAATGCCTGGATATTATGAAGATAAGCTGGCTCACACAAGATCCCTTTATTCTTACCAAATGGCTCACCCTGGAAAAAAATTGAACTTTATGGGAAATGAATTTGCTCATGGACTTGAATGGAGATTCTATGAATCTCTTGAATGGCATCTATTGGATCAGAATAATGGAAATAGAGAAATTCAAACTTATGTAAAAGCTTTAAATAAACTTTACCTTGAAGAAAAAGCTCTTTGGGAAGATAGTTGGGATACTTTTGAATGGATAGAGCATGAAAATTATACTGAAAATATGTTAGCTTTTCTTAGAAAGACAAAAGATTTTAAAGAATACTTGATAATAGTTTTTAATTTTTCTGGTGAAAACAGAAAGAAATATAAGATAGGTGTACCAGAAAATAAAGTATATAGTGTCATTTTAAACAGTGATGACAAAAAATTTGGTGGAAGTGGAACTCTTAAAAAGAAAAAATACAAACCTATTGATAAAAGCTGGAACTATAGAGAGCAACATATAGAATTAGATATTCCTAGAAACACTGTAATTTTTTTAAAAGCTGAAAAAGTTGAAAAGAAAAAAGGAGGAACTAAGGGAAAAGGAATTGAAAAAGAATCTACTATAGAAGCAACTGCAACAAAATTATCAACTAAAAATAAAAATTTAGCCAAATAGTATTACATGAATATTAGGAGGAAGTTATGAAAAGAAAGCAAATAATAGCTATGATACTAGCAGGAGGACAAGGAAGCCGTTTATTAGATTTGACTGAAAAAATAGCTAAACCTGGAGTTCCATTTGGTGGAAAATATAGAATCATAGATTTTACTTTAAGCAATTGTTCTAACTCTGGAATAGATACAGTAGGAGTACTTACTCAATATGAACCTCATATCCTTAATGATCACATTGGAAGAGGTTCACCTTGGGACTTAGATAGAATGGATGGTGGAGTAACTGTATTACAGCCTCACACTAAAAAGAATGATGAAGGTGGATGGTACAAAGGAACTGCCAATGCTATTTATCAAAATATTCAATTCATAGATAAATATGATCCTGAAAATGTTTTAATTTTATCAGGAGATCATATTTACAAAATGGACTATGAAAAAATGTTAAAATTTCATAAAGAAAAAGATGCAGATGTTACTATTGGAGTATTTAATGTTCCAATGAAAGATGCTCCTAGTTTTGGTATTATGAATGCTAATGAGGATTATTCAATTTATGAATTTGAAGAAAAACCAAAGCAACCAAAAAGTACTTTGGCATCAATGGGAATATATATTTTCAAATGGAATGTATTAAAAGAATATTTGATTGAAGATGAAAAAGATCCTACTTCAAGCAATGACTTTGGTAAAAATATAATCCCTAATTTATTAAATGACCACAAAAGACTATTTGCATATCCATTTGAAGGATACTGGAAAGATGTAGGAACAATTGAGAGTTTCTGGGATGCTCATATGGATCTTTTAAAACCTGATAATAAATTAAATATATTTGATAAAGACTGGAAAATTAATACTCGTCAAGGAGTTTATCCACCTCTGTATGTAAGTGATGATGCTATAATTACGACTTCATTAGTTGATAAAGGTTGTGAAATAGAAGGAGTAGTTAAAAATTCTGTTATTTTTCCTGGAGTAAAAATTGGAAAAAATAGTAAGGTCATTAATTCTGTAATAATGCAAGATACAGTTATTGAAGAAAATGTTATTATTAACAAAGCTATCATAGCTGATGAAGTAGTTATCAAAAAAAATACAGTTATTGGTGATGATACTGAAATTGCAGTCATTGGTCACGGAAGAATAATAAAAAGTGAAGTTATAAAATAAGTTTGCAAGGGAGGACTTTATGCTAAATAATTATATGGCTATCATATTTTTAGCCGAATCTCTAGATAATATCAGATCTCTTACTAAAATGAGACCTCTGGCATCTGTTCCAGTAGGTGGAACTTACAGAATAATAGATTTTGCTTTGTCAAATTTAGTTAATGCAGGAATAAGAAATGTTGGTATTTTTGGTGGAAATGATGATATGAATTCACTTACTGACCATATTGGAAGAGGAACAGAGTGGGATTTAGACAGAAAAAAAGATGGTATATTTATTTTCAAACAAATGGCTGACTCTACTTATTCAACTAATATAAAAAGAGTTAAAAAAAACATGGAGTACTTCTTCCGTAGCAAACAACAAAATGTGGTTGTACTAAGTTCTCATATGGTATGTAATATTGATATCGCTGATGTTGTAAAAAAACATGAAGAAAGTGGAAAAGATGTCACTCTTGTATATAAAAAAGTAGATAATGCAAATGAAAGATTTGATAATTGCGACAGTGTAAAAGTTGGAGAAAATGGGGAAATATTAGGAATTGGACAAAATCTTTTCTTTAAAAAAGATGAAAATATCTCTATGGAAACTTTCATTATAAAAAAAGAACTTTTAATAAAATTAATATGTGATGGAATCCAAGATGGAGCCTACTATACAGTTAAAGATCTTATCTCAAGAAATATAGCTAGATTAAGCATTAACGGTTATGAATTTAAAGGATATTTAGCTTGTATAAATTCAACAAAAGAATATTTTGATTTTAACATGGATCTTCTAAATAAAGAAATTAGAGATGACATCTTCAATAAAGATGGAAGAAAAATATACACTAAAACAAAAGATACCCCTCCATCAATGTTCAAAGAAAGAGCTGAAATAGTAAATTCAGTTATAGCCAACGGATGTATTTTAGGTGGAAAAGTTAAAAATTCCATTTTAGCAAGAGGAGCTATAGTTGAAGAGGGGGCTATAGTTGAAGATAGTATACTTTTACAAGATAGTGTTGTTAAATCTGGAGCTGTATTAAAAAATATCATTGTAGATAAAAATAATGTAATTAAATGCAATGAAAGGCTTAGTGCTTCTAGAAATTATCCTCTAGTTATTGAAAAAAGCATTAAATGGGATAAAGAACATTACAGAGATCTTTTAGAATATCTAAAAGGAAAAGGGAGAGAATAGTTCTTCATAAAGGAGTGATGAAGATGAAAGTACTTTTTGCAGCAGGAGAAGTGTGGCCTTTTGTTAAAACAGGAGGTCTTGGTGATGTAGCTTATTCACTGCCAAAAGCATTAAAAAAAGAAAAAATAGATGTAAGAGTAATATTACCTAAATACAGTACTATTCCTGATAAATATAAGGAAATAATGCAGCACTTAGGTGAGAAACAAATATGGATAGCTCACCATAATGAATATGTTGGAATAGACTATTGTGAACTTGATGGTGTCACTTACTATTTCGTAGATAATGAAAGATATTTTAAAAGAAATAAAATCTATGGTGAAGATGATGATTGCGAAAGATTTGCATTCTTTGCAAAAGCTGTTGTAGAAACTTTCTCTATTACAGATTTTGAACCGGACTTAATTCATTGTAATGACTGGCATACTGGACTGGTTCCTATCTACCTAAAAGAAAGAGGACTGAATAATATAAAAACTGTTTTTACTATTCATAATTTAAGATTTCAAGGTCTTTTCTATAATGATGTAATAGAAAAAACTTTAGAAATAGATAGAGGGCGATACTTCATTGAAGATGGAATTAAATATTATGATATGGTGTCTTTCTTAAAAGGAGGAGTTGTATACTCTGACTACATAACAACTGTCAGCAATTCATACGCTGAAGAAATTAAAACTCCTGAACTTGGTGAAGGGTTAGATGGATTATTCAGAAAATTTGACTATAAACTAAAAGGCATAGTTAATGGAATAGATGGAGCTGTATATAAGCTTCCTAGAAAAGGAAAGAAAAGATTGAAATCTGAACTTCAAGAAAGATTGGGACTTAATCAAGATCCTAATGTTCCTTTAGTTTCTATTATTACAAGATTGGACAGACAAAAAGGAATTGATTTGATTATAGATAGTTTTGATAGATTAATGAAATTAGGAATTCAATTTGTACTTCTTGGAAATGGAGAATCTAAATATGAAGATTTCTTTAAGTGGAAAGAAAGACAATACCCTGGAAGAGTCTGTTCATACATTGGGTTCAATCAACCTTTATCCATAGAAATATACAGTGGCTCAGATATATTCCTTATGCCTTCTATCTTTGAACCTTGTGGTCTTTCTCAAATGATTGCTATGAGATACAGTTGTGTTCCTATTGTCAGAGAAACAGGTGGATTAAAAGATACAGTTACTCCTTATAATGAGTATACTGGTGAAGGTGATGGATTTGGTTTTAAAAATATAAGCAGTGATGAGTTATACAAAACTTTAGAGTATGCAATTTCTATTTATAAAGATAAAGATAAATGGGATAAAATTGTAAAAAATGCTAAAACTAGAGATAATAACTGGAATACATCTGCTAAAAAATATATTTCACTTTATAATGAAATTTTAAAATAGAAGAAAAGGGAGAATACTGCATGTAGACTCCCTTTCTCCTATTTATTTAAAACTTTCTCTACCCATTCCTGATTATCCAAATACCACCTTATTGTTTGTTCTATTCCTTTATCAAATGATGTTTCTGGATACCAACCTAATTCTGTTACTATCTTTTCTGGATCTATTGCATATCTTGCATCATGTCCCAGTCTATCCTGTACATAACTTATCAAATCATATGATATTTTAGTCACATCAGTTTTTAATACTCTTCTATACTCTGGTTCTTCTTTCATTATCTTGGCTATAGTATCTATTGTAAGCTTTACTATATTGATATTTTTCTCTTCATTAAAACCACCAATATTATATACTTCTCCTAATCTTCCATTATTTATTACCATATCCACTGCTTTATTATGATCTTTTACATACAACCAATCCCTTACATTACTTCCATCTCCATATACTGGCAGCTTTTTACCTTCCAATATATTTTTTATAATAAGTGGTATCAACTTTTCTGGAAACTGATATGGTCCATAATTGTTTGAACATCTTGTTATATTCATTGGAAACTTATATGTTTCTGCATATGCTCTCACTATCATATCGCTTGATGTCTTTGAGGCTGAATATGGTGATCTTGGATCCAATGGTGTTTCTTCTGTAAAAAATTTATCTCCATATGTTTTTAAATTCTTTCTTCCCTCTGCTACTTTTTTTACTCTGTCATTAAGTACAAGTTCTTTTGCTTCTGTATAATCTTTTGATAGTGATCCATATACTTCATCTGTAGATATATGTAGAAATTTTTTTCCTTCTTTATACACAGGATATCCATTTTCATCTTTTCCTATACTCCAGAATTTTTTAGAGACTTCCAACAGGTTTTGTGTTCCAAGTATATTTGTTTCCAAAAATATCTGTGGATTTGATATACTTCTGTCTACATGAGATTCTGCTGCAAAATTTACTACATAATCTATTTCATACCTAGAAAATATATCTTCCACTAATTCTCTATTACAGATATCTCCCTTTACAAAATCTATCTTTTTAGAATCTATTTCTTCTTGGATATTTTCTATATTTCCTGCATAAGTTAGTTTGTCTAGAACTACTATTTTTATATCTTCTCCATATTTTTCAAGCATATATTTCACAAAGTTTGTTCCTATGAATCCTGCTGCTCCTGTTACAAGATATGTTTTCATTTATATCTCCTCACTTATTTCCATTAGATATTTTCCATATTCTGTTTTTAATAATGGTTCTGCAAGTTTTATTAATTCTTCTTTAGTTATCCACCCATTCTTATATGCTATTTCCTCTATACAAGCTACATAATTTCCCTGCCTGTCTTGAATAGTTTCTATAAAATTAGAGGCATGAAGCAAGTTTTTATGAGTTCCAGTGTCAAGCCATGCAAATCCTCTTCCTAAAAGATTGACCTTTAGATTTCCTTCAGCTAAATATAGTTTATTCAGATCAGTTATTTCTAATTCTCCTCTTTTACTTGGTTTTAAATTTTTAGCTTTTTCCACTACTGTATTATCATAAAAATATAGTCCCGGTATTGCATATTTAGACTTTGGTTTTTCAGGTTTCTCTTCTAATGATAAGACATTTCTATTGTCATCAAATTCCACTACTCCATATTCCCTTGGGTTTTTTACTAAATATCCAAAAATTTCTGCTCCTGTTTTTAGTTTTGCTGATTCCTTAATTACAGGGGAGAAAGCCTGCCCAAAAAATAAATTATCTCCTAATATTAAAGCTACATTACTATTTTCTATAAATTTTTCTCCTATTATAAAAGCTTCTGCCAATCCATTTGGTTTTTCCTGAACAGCGTACTCTATATTTAATCCTATTTTGCTTCCATCTCCTAATAACTCCTTAAAACAATCTATATCTCTTGGAGTTGAAATTATAAGTATTTCCTTTATTCCTGCCAGCATTAAAACTGATAGAGGATAATAGATCATAGGTTTATCATATACTGGAAGTATCTGCTTTGAAATACTTCTAGTTAATGGATGAAGTCTTGTTCCACTTCCTCCTGCCAATATTATTCCTTTCATATTTTCTCCTCTTTTTCTAAAACTAATTTAACATAAATTTTTTCATTATTAGATACAAAATATGCATTTTTATATTTTCCATGAGTTAAAGCTCTTAATTTATCTATTGCTTCTCTCATAGTAATTTTTTCATCTAAATCAATTTCACATAACTTTTTAAAGTCATTCAAAGTGTTTATATTTCCTTCTTCTACTTGAAATCCTTCAATATTTTTCGTCAAAATATCATAAAGATTCTTTTTAAGAAGTTCTATTTCTTTATCTTGAATTCTATCATACAAAGACATTGAAGTATCCCAATCATACATATTTACCTTTTCTTGAAATAATACCTTTCCATGATCTAATTGTTCATCCATGTAATGAATAGTTACTCCACAGTCCATTTTATTCAATATTGAAAATACTTGTGGAAACCACCCTCTATTATAGGGATTAAATCCTGGATGAACATTAATACATTTCAAATTATTGACAAGCTTAGATGGAAATATTTGTTTGCAATGCAATGATATGACCATGTCATAACTGTTTATTATATTTTCAATTTCCTCCTTTATATTTATGGCTTTAAATACTTGTGAATTTTGATATTTATCTTTCATTTCAGTATTTTTAGCTGAGTATCTGAATATAAATTTAAAGTTCTTATATTTTTCATCTTTTATTATTGAAAGAAAATTTTGAAAAATATATTCATTATCTGTCACAACTAGTATATTCATGCTTTTTTTATCTCCTTTAATGCTTCACAAATATATTCAACCTCTTCTAAAGTTAAATCTCCATACATTGGAAGGGTCATTACTCTATCTGAAACATACTCAGCATTTGGTAAATTTATATTTTTATATTTTTCTCTGTAACATTCAAAATTATTTATTAAAGGATAAAAATACTTTCTTGCAAAAATATTATAATCTTTTAATTTTTCAAATACTTCATCTCTACTTTTTCCATAAATTTTTTCATCAATTATTATTGGAAAATAAGCATAATTATGTCTTATTCCCTTTATGTCCTCTAGATATCTTATGCCTTTAATATCTTTTAAAAGTTCTCTATATCTTTCTACTAATTTTTTTCTTTTTAAAATTTCATTGTCAACATACTTTAAATTTACAAGTCCCATAGCTGCTTGAAATTCGTTAAGTTTAGCATTTCCACCATTTTGTATAACCTCTTCTGGACCTGTTATTCCAAAATTCTTCTCTAATCTAAAAAGGGCTAAATAATCATCATTATTATATGTTAATGCTCCTCCTTCAATTGTACTATATACCTTTGTTGCATGAAGGCTGAACATTGATACATCCCCATAATTCCCTATTCCTTTTCCATTTATTTCTACCCCAAATGTATGAGCAGCATCATAAATCACTTTTAAATTATATTTTTTAGCTATCCTTTCTATTTCTTCAACATTACATGGATTTCCATAAACGTGTACTGGAATTATTGCACTTGTTTTTTCTGTAATAAGCTCTTCTATTTTAGATGCATCTATTGTAAAACTTTCCATTTCTATATCGCAAAAAACTGGAGTTAATCCACATCTAGTTATAGCATGAGTAGTTGAAGCAAAAGTATATGGAGTTGTAATTATTTCTCCAGTAAGTTTTAAAGCTCTTATAGCCATTTCTAATGCTAAATGTCCATTACTGCATAAAGTTATATTTTTTACATCTAAATACTGTTTCATTTTTTCTTTTAGTGTTTCATGTTTTATTCCCATATTTATAAGCCAATAAGTATCCCATATTTCTTTTATTTCTTCACAATATTCTTCATATGGGGGTAAAAAAGATTTTGTTACCATTATTTTTTTATCTAGCTTATTCATTTCAATCTTTCCTCCTTAATTTATTAAAAATCTTATTTAATATATACAAAATTATTTCTTCTTTTAAAAGAATCAAAATAAAAAAATAAATAATCCCCCCACCTAAAATACTTAATACCAATGTTTGAATATTATTAAAATACCTTTTTACTATCTCTATAAAAAAAGTCATAATAATGCCAGAAATTATGTATTTATACAATGAATCAGTTAACAACTTTATTTTTATTTTTTTCTTTAGTATATAAAATGATAAAATTGGACCAATTGTTTCTGATATAAGAACTGCAACAGAAGCACCTATATCATGAAATTTTGGTATTAATATTAAATTTAAAATAATACTTACTATTGCCATTATTATCTGAATAATTGTTCCAAATTTTTCCATTCCAGCAGGAACAATTATTTGTAAGTATCCCCAAGTTCCTAAAGTTACTATTAAAACTAATGGGCTTAAAATTATTAAAGATAACCTTGCAGGTAAAAATTCTTTTCCTCCCAAAAATAAATTTATTTCTTTAGATAGAAAAATAAGTCCAATCATTAAAGGAATTGAAAGAATATAACTAAAATTTAATGATTTATTTAATAATTCAAAATATTTTTCTTTATCATTACTATAATAATAGGAAATTCTTGGTATTAATACAGTTGCTATCACTCCAGTAATAGTAACTCCTGTCATTTGAAGTTGTCTTGCACGATTGAAAAATGCTACTTTATCAGGAGTGCTAAACATACCTAATAAAATACCATTTAAAGTTGAATAAATACTTATAACAAATGCTGAAAAGAAAAATATTCCTAAAGCTTTACAATGTCTTTTATAATTTAGATTTTTGATTTTTAATCTTATAAATTTTTTAGAATAAAAAAAACTCCAAATATTTCCTAATCCTTGACCCAAAACAAGAAAAATAATATAAATATAATAATCATCAATTTTTTTTACTAAAAAAATAATTCCAATAAAAGTAATTATTTTAATAAAAACGTTTCTTAAAGAAAGAACTTTATAATCTTCTATTCCACTGAAAAACCAATCTATATTAAAAATATTCATCAATAAATTAAATCCCATAATAAAGAAAATTAAAAAATTACTTTGACCTTCATCATAAAAGTATAGAAAACATAAATATAAAAAAAATGTTATTATAGAAAAAATAGCTTTTATGATAAAAAGTTCTGAAAAAATTTTTTGTTTTTCAATTTCATTATCTCTTACATTTGCTATCTCTCTTATTCCATATGTTGGAATTCCTACCATTGCTATAACTAATAAAAAATTGATAACTGACTGTGAATAATTAATTAGTCCTAACTTTTCTGCTCCTAATACTCTAGAAATATAACTTGCTGTTAACAAAGGATAAGTAATGTTAAAAAGCATAAGTAGTCCATTATAAAAAACATTTTCACTTAAACTTTTCATTTTATTTTCCTCATGATAAAATACCTAAATCTATTTATTAAACCAAATAATTTTAATTTTTTTAATATAGGTTTTATAATTTGCCTTAAAAATGAATAATGAAATTTATACATTTTTTTATAAACTTCTGTATTTCTTTTTAAATCGTCTACAAGTATAGGATCAAAATTTTCATCTAATTTTTGTAAAAAATATTTTTTATCAATGCCACAATGTTCTCCACTTCCATCATGACCTCTATTTACAGTTAAAGCTTTTTTTGGATATATTGTATACATATTATTGACAAAAATATGAAAACATATCCTTGCATCAGTAGCTTTTACCACACCTTCCCTATCCTTTTCAAGCATTGTTATACAATTAGGTTCAATTTTATTAAACTTTTTTACATTTTCTTTATCACTAAAAATTTCTTTATATTTTTTTAAATCCCAATCTATCTTTTCCCATCTATTTTTCCACGTTCCCATTCCCCAAGGACAGTATCTTTCCCATAAAAAAATATCTTCTTTTAATCCCTCTTCTATATCATTAAGTGGAAAATTATATCCTGATATTGAAAATATTTTTTTGTCATTCTCATATTTTTCTAATGAATTATTCATATATTTTAAAAAAAAGGGAGACACTCTAATATCATCTTCAAGAAAAATAATTTTTCCATGCTGATTAATAATTTCTTCTATTGCTGAATTAATAGAAACATATGCTCCTAAATTTTCTTCTCTATTTAATGCTACTACTTTTTGAAATCCTTTTATCTTTTCTATATCTTTTCTTATTAACTCAATTATTTCTTTATCTTCTTTGCGATAAGCAGCATCAGAAACAACATACAAAATAGTTTTTGATGCTAAACTATTTCTTTTTAAATATTCTATACATTCTAAAAAAGATTTCCTCCTATTATATACAGATACCAAAACGGGGGCTAACATAACTCCTCCTTTAACAACTCATTTACTTTTTTTCGTACCATTTCTACATTTATTCTTGAAATACATGGCCAATTATCCAATCTATATTTACAATTCCAATTACAATTATAACAATCTAATTTATAATTAATAATTCTGGGAAGAAAATTTTTATTTTTCAATAAATTTTCATTATAAGGTAGAAATCTTCCATATTGTCCTCCACCCAAAATACAGATAGATTTTGTTTGGGCTGCTACAGCCATGTGAATGCATGCTGTATCATTACCTAATATAAATTTTGAATATTTTATTAAAAAAAATGTTTCCAATAAATTAGTTTTCCCTATTAAATTTATAATTCTATGATTATTTTTATAAACTTTCAAAAATTTATCACCTAATTCAATTTCACTTTTTCCACCAGAAAGAACTATTTTATAATCTTCTGGAATATATTTGGCTATTTCAGCATAGTTTTCTACATCCCAATTTTTTTTAACTTCACTTGATCCTAAAAAAAATATACAATACTTGCCTTTTATTCTTTCTTTTTTATCTATATTTAAAATACTATTTAATTCTATTCCTATTTTTGTTAAGGAAATACTTTCTAAAAATTCATAATTTCTTTCTAATTCAGTTAAATTTTTATTACTAGTTGAAATTAAATGGGTATACCATTTATTACTAAAATTATGTAATACTTTTTTTATATTAACATTATCTCCAACAAAACCAATTTTCTCTTTTGCCTTTATAAAATGAACTAACCAATCTAAACAAAAAAATTCTCTTGAATATGTAGGTGATAAAATTAAATCAAATTTTATTCTAGATAATTTTTTTAATATTTTATATCTGTAAATAAAATTTGTATAAAATT
>ERZ791743.107-NODE-107-length-90088-cov-17.193607_pt1 | contig 90088 bp, 82 predicted proteins | sample MGYA00509952_ERZ791743 | MGnify/ENA primary metagenome ERZ791743 (study PRJEB30046, sample SAMN00792040) | human gut metagenome | study: EMG produced TPA metagenomics assembly of the A metagenome-wide association study of gut microbiota in type 2...
CTCAGGTACTTAAAAAAAATATTTTATAATAGTGTTGCGGAATTAAGGTATATTTGTATGTGTGATTGATTGTATTGCAAAGATATCGCCATTTGACGATATATGCAAATATGAAACTAAGATTATCTCGTCATTTGACGATATTTAACATTTATGTAGAATACAATTATGGCAACAGTATTAGATAGATTAAAATTGTTCATATCAACTTTAGAAATGACTCCAAGAGCATTTGCAATAAAGATTGATTTCAACTATTCCACATTGAATAATTACTTAACTGGTAGAAGAACTACAATAGATTTGGAGTTAATAAGTCGGACCATATCGTCATTTGAAAATCTTTCTGCAGAATGGCTCATGCGTGGTAAGGGAGAAATGCTCCTGACATCTGAACAGCCAACAGGAGCAGAGGACAGAATGAACAAGCTCATCGACACCATCACCTTCCAGCAGGATACAATCAAGACACTCCAAGCGAGAATCAAGGAACTGGAAGCAGAACTGATAATTAGCAACAATCAAAAAAATATAGGATAAAATGAAGAAACTATTATTTACCATTGCATTGATCTTCGCATCATTAAACTTGAGTGCTGAAAACTTTATTTACTGCGAACTCGTAGGAACAGCAAAGTTTATGAGCAATAAAGTTAGAGTTCAAGTTGACTATGGTCAAGAAACTTCTTTCTGGCAAGGTATAGATTACATGAAAGATAAAAACGGCAACAAAATAGAATTCAACTCTATGGTAGATGCAATGAACTACTTTGGAAAACAAGGATGGGAATTTGTACAGGCATATACAGTCACAATGAATAATCAAAATGTCTACCATTGGTTGCTTAAGAAATCTGTTACCGCTGAAGAAATGAAAAGAGTTGTTACACAAAGCAGCACGACAAGTAATGCTCCAAGTAACAATAACAACAGCAGCAATAGCAGTAGTAATAGCAAGGAGATTCCTGATGCCTTGAAAAAATACATGCGTTAGAACTATACACAAATAGAGTATGAATAAAGCAATCTTAATATTGATAGGAGCTGTGATAGGATGCTTCATGACATTGCTCTTATTGTTTATTATTGGACAAGTTTCTGCTAATGCAGACAACTACAACATCCAATACATAGAGGTGACAGGCAAAAACGGTCCGGCAACTCTGCATAACTACATGTCCAAGGATTCTGTACAAATACTGTTAGGGAAACCGGACGAAGCAGATATGCATACATTACCTATGGGCACAGTACGCGAAGAATGGGAATACAGACCTCAGAATGGAAGATTGTTAAAAATCGAATTTGAAAACGGAATGCTTACAAACGTAAACCAGTATTAGATATGCCAGATTTAGAGATTGAAGAAATAAAAAAAGGATTACCAGGCATAACACCTACTGCCGCAGGACAGTTAAGTGAAGCATGTATGGTTTGTTTACATCGGTCTAATCATCCGGAAAATGTAACTATGACATTAATTGGAGATGCTAATAAAAATTATAATGTAATTTGGAAAGACTCTTTTGATGAACAAGTAGACCGAACATATCAAGATCAAGAATATACCACAGAACATGGAGCAATATGCATATCAGCCCTACTTGCTATAAAAGAAACAGATTACACCATAATAGAGCGTTCAAGAAAAGGTACTGGTGTAGACTATTGGTTAGGCCATGAAGACACAATACCTTTCATAAAATCAGCAAGATTGGAAGTATCTGGAGTATTCAAAGGAGGAGTAACATCACTAGAAAAAAGGTTCAAAAAAAAGGTTAAACAAACGAACCAATCAGATTCTATAAATATACCTGCATATATATCAATTGTTGAATTTAGTACACCAATTGCTAAATTCGCACTAAAGAAATAATTATGGATATAAGAGTACAACACTATGAAGCAATGGATTTAGCAGATAGAGCTGATCTATGCAAACTCAGAAAGGAAACTGAAGAGTCTGTAAAACTATATACACTTGCTTTTGAAAAAGAAAAAGAAATTGCCATATATGCACGTGAAAACCATATAGGAGAACCTTCTGAATCAGTCTTGATCAGAAGTGCAGCTAGTCTTGCATATAGCGCAAAACTATACAGAGAAGCCGAGAAAATGATTTCTTATGGCCTGTTAGGAGAGCCACCTTTTGAAATAGCAGAAGAATTAAGAGATTTGCTTGAAATGGTAAACTTTGAAAGACACATGCAAGTAAAAGGTGTGGAACTTCAAGAAGGAGAAATACAACTTGTCATATCCGGTAAAGGCGTAAGCCATGGAATTGCAAGAAGTGAAGAAGTTTTAGGAAGAATAAACAATTTTGTAAAACTAACAGAGAGGACAATAGAAAGAACAGCAGGTAAACCATTTAGAAGAAATGGAAAGGTTTCTAAAGATTTGAAACAATATTGTGATTCATATATATCTGTACCAAGAGCCGCAAGCCTTGCCTTTACTGTAAAATTCTCTAAAGACTTAAATACACCTTTACAAGGATTTAATAGTTTGGAGCATGTCATTGAGGATATAACAACCAATATTGCTCTTATTGACGAGGATAATATGGAAGCGCTTAAAGCTAACATACCTGATGAATCATATAGAAGTAATTTTATTGCACTTACAAAAGAGCTCGCACCTGATGGAGACAATGTATCACTTTTCGGTATAACAACAATGAATAATGGAGTACAGAAAATGACATCTCTCCAAAAGGATAGGAAAAGCATGATTGAATCTATCAAAAAGGATATTGAAAACTACGAGTCTAAATCGACGCGTAAGAATTCAGGACTGATAGAAATCAAAGGCATGTTAACTGCAGCTGACGCTATCGGTCAAAAGGTAAAAATTTGTACAGAAGACACAACTATACAACTAATTGTACCAGACGGATTGTCGGATATAGTAAAAAGTTATTGGGAGTCTGAAGTTTCCGTTAGATATAGAGCAAAATCTAACAAGAAATACTTAGAAACAATAGATGGTATTTAAGCCATCTATTGTATATCATATTCCACTTTCATTCCAGTTGAGTGTTTTTATACACCTATAACATACTGATTTACAAAGCAGAGTATCACATTTCAAAAGCTATGTCTAGTTTAGTTTTTGTGTTGTGATACTCCTGTTAGTAGCGATTAACGGGAGTATCTTTTTTTATTAACACTATTTTCATAAATATGTTATTTTTATTCAAGACAACAACTTCAGTACTTAAAAGAGTGCTTACATACAAGCCTCGCAAATATTCCCATACTAATCTTTATGAACCAACTGCATTTTATATTGTTATACCTACAAACTTTTAATTGATAAATGATGGAACAATTACATGCACACGAGGTCCTTCACATGATGGAAGGAAACAGCTACTCTGAAGCCAGCTTAAAAGAAGCTATTATCCGTAAGTTTGGAGCGGAACAGCGTTTTTATACTTGTTCTGCCAGCGACATGAACGCTGAAGAACTGATTGTCTTTCTGAAGCAGAAAGGTAAATTCATGCCTACAGAAACCGGATTTACGGTCGATATTACCAAGAAATGCAACCACAAATAACTTGTGTCTTCCATACATTCCAATAAAATCAGTTTTATTTCGTAACTTTGGCGCAGTATTATAAAAACAGAACTCATCATGGAAATAACCAGTGCCGAATTTAAAATTAGCAGTTCACGGGCTGACATGTGTCCACAGGGGAACTTACCAGAGTACGCATTCATAGGACGTTCGAATGTAGGAAAGTCAAGCCTCATCAATATGCTGACAAAGCGTCCTAAACTGGCAATGACCTCGTCTACCCCAGGAAAAACTTTGCTGATTAATCATTTCTTAATCAACAAAGAATGGTATCTGGTAGACCTGCCGGGATATGGATATGCCCAGCGTGGTAAAAAAATGATGGAGAAGATTCAGAAACTGATAGAATATTATGTGCTGGAGCGTGAACAGATGACTTGTCTGTTTGTATTGCTGGACAGCCGTCTGGAACCACAGAAAATAGACCTTGAGTTTATGGAATGGCTGGGAGAAAACGGAGTTCCGTTTGCTATTATCTTTACAAAAGCCGACAAGCAGAGTATAGCAAAAATGCGTTCCAACGTCAACTGCTATCTCAATAAGCTAAAAGAACAATGGGAAGAATTGCCTCCTCATTTCGTATCTTCGTCGGAAAACAAAACCGGACGCAAGGAGATATTAGATTATATCGACAGCATCAATCAGTCTATACACAACACCGAATCGATGTAACCGCATCTGGCAACAGACACTTGGGGGGTATTCAGTAAATACCCCCTACTATAGCATAAACTACTCCCGGGATACTGCTGTCAGTCATAGAATCGGCTGCTGCCAATCCCGGGGTATTGGTCAACAATCCTGCTATCTGTTCCACCAGACCAGGCGTATCAATATCAAACAAATATTTCAGCCCTGCTCCGGTCAGACAGAGCGAAGCCACAATCAGACAATCTTCCTATATTTCTTTGACATATTCACACCTTCGGAACTTGTTTTCAAAATCTAGGCATCCGGACGTTTCCCTTCCCTGCGTTCCTGTTCCACATGGTCAAGCATAGCCTTTATCTTGCCACAAAACGAATGAATCGAATCTATTTTCTCGGAAGTAACCCAAACGCTGTCCCGCTGTATCAGGCTATTAATCTTTCCAACAGCATAATTATCGGCTATAGAATCAACCAACTCACGATACTCTTCCTTGGACATCCAACAGGATTTCCATTCGTCAGCTTCATGCGCCTGAGAGAAACTCCATGCGTTACCCATCATCGACAAAGCACAAAATCCTAAACAACAAGTCAAAAGCAAGTTCTTTTTCATATTATAAAGTTTTTTAGTTTTCATTCTGCTATAATATCACATTGTGCAGTTCCTCCGTGATATGACGGTGTTTTCTTTTGCCTATCCAAGTGCTACTTTCTTCCGTAGCATATAGTCCTAAGGGTCACTTTACTAAAATACAATATTTTTTTAATAAATCGCAACTTTTTTCAAAAAACAACCTTCCTTCATTCCATCTTTTCCCTATTTCCTATCATACAAAACAAAGTGCTGGGAAAAGAGAGTTATCTACATCACATATTAAAGACTTTTTCCAAGAGCAAGCACATATAGAAAAATCCTCTTCTCACGATTGAAGATAATACGTGAGAAGAGGATTTCTTTATGGATAGTATCCGGATACAGAAACAATCTTTATCCGACGACGTCGAATATAAAGCCGACGACACTGTTTTTATAGCCGACAACGCTGGCTGTAAAGCCAACGACGAGGATTATACCACACTGCCTGTATGATACCGGAATGATTTTAGAACAACATACAAACTTCGGCTTTACTCACTTTAATCAAATCGGCCGGTGCAATCTTTACCTGTAATCCGCGTACACCTGCACTGACATAGATAAAGGGAAAGTCCTGACAGGTTGCATGGATGTAAGTAGGAAAATGCTTCTTCATCCCGATAGGAGAACATCCGCCACGAATATAACCCGTAATCGGAAGCAGTTCTTTCATAGGAATCAAATCGCACTTCTTGTTGCCCGATACTTTGGCGGCCATCTTCAAATCGATTTCATGCTCTCCGGGAATCACACATACAAAATATCCCGATTTATCGCCATGCAAGACCAGTGTCTTGAATACCTGCTCTATGTTCTCGCCCAAAGTAGCTGCCACGTGAATACAGCTCAAATCATTCTCGTCTACTTCATAGGGCACCAGCTCGTAAGCAATTTTATCTTTATCCAACAAACGGGCTGCATTTGTCTTTGCTATTTTTTCTTTTGCCATAATTACATTCCCAATTCTTCTTTAATAAATTTAGGTGTATATCCTTTGTCACAGCAGGCCACTTCTTCCGGTGTACCACACGACAAGAGCTGGCCGCCTCCTTTTCCTCCTTCAGGCCCCATATCAATGATATAATCGGCCATCTTGATTACATCCAGATTGTGTTCGATGACAATTACCGTATTGCCCTTATCCACCAGACGGTTCAGTACGGTCATCAACACACGAATGTCTTCGAAATGAAGTCCTGTAGTAGGTTCGTCGAGAATATACAAGGTCTTTCCCGTATCGCGTTTGGAAAGTTCCGTAGCCAGTTTTACACGCTGGCTTTCTCCTCCCGAAAGTGTGGTAGACGGCTGTCCCAACCGGACATATCCCAGACCAACCTCTTGCAGTACTTTAATCTTGTTCAATACCTGCGGTACATTTTCAAAGAACTCTACAGCCCGGTTGATGGTCATATCCAGAATATCGGCAATCGATTTTCCCTTGTAGCGTACTTCCAGTGTTTCTCTGTTGTAACGCTTGCCGTGACACACTTCGCAAGGCACCAGCACATCCGGCAGGAAGTTCATTTCGATGGTCTTGTATCCATTTCCACCACATGCCTCACAACGTCCTCCCGATACATTGAAGGAGAAACGTCCCGGTTTGTATCCTCTGATCTTGGCTTCCGGCAGACCTACAAACAGATTGCGGATGTCGGAGAATACCCCCGTATAAGTAGCCGGATTGGAACGCGGAGTACGTCCTAAAGGCGACTGGTCTACATTGACAACCTTGTCTATATACTCTAAGCCTTCTATACTTCCATACGGCAACGGATCCTGTAAAGAGCGGTAGAAATGCTGGGAAAGAATAGGCTGCAAGGTATCGTTTATTAAAGTAGATTTTCCACTACCCGATACACCGGTCACACAAATCAGTTTGCCAAGCGGAAACTCTACATCTACATTTTTCAGATTGTTACCGCAGGCTCCACGCAGCCAGATTGATTTTCCGTTTCCTTCTCTGCGATGTTCCGGCACTTCTATCTGCATTTTTCCGTTGAGGTATTGCGAAGTCAGTGTATCGGTACGCAACATTTCCTCGGGTGTACCTGCAAAGACAACCTCTCCTCCCAGTCTTCCGGCTTTCGGTCCCATGTCTACGATATAATCTGAAGCCAGCATCATATCTTTATCATGCTCTACTACAACGACAGAGTTACCCAAGTCTCTCAATTCTTTCAGCGAGTTTATCAGACGCAAGTTGTCGCGCTGATGCAGACCGATACTGGGCTCGTCGAGGATATAAAGCACATTGACCAGCTGAGAACCAATTTGTGTAGCCAGACGGATACGCTGGCTTTCTCCTCCCGACAGGCTGACCGACGAACGGTTGAGGGACAGATAATCCAGTCCTACATCGAGCAGGAACTTCAGACGCGTACGAATTTCCTTCAAGATTTCAGCTGCAATAATCTGCTGCTTACTCTCCAGATGAGCATCTACCTGCATCAGCCATTCGTACAGTTCGCTGATGTCCATCGTTGCGAGCTGATAAATGTTTTTATCGTGAATACGGAAATAGAGCGCTTCCTTGTTCAGGCGTGCACCCTTACATTCCGGACAAACGTCTGTCTTTGCAAACTGGTCGGCCCACTTCTGTGCGGTAGCCGATGCATCTTTGTCCTGCATCAGCTGAATGTATTTTACAATTCCATCGTATGTCACAAAATAATCGGACGATGTATGGATGAGGCTGCTTTTTATTTTCAGACGCTCATCGGAGCCGTACAGGATATCATTGATGGCATCTTCGGGCAATTCGGCTACCGGAGTTTTCAGGGTTGCATCGTACTTCTCCAGCAAAGCCTCCAGCTGCCAGAATATCATGGCATTCTTATATTTCCCTAAAGGTGCCACTGCCCCTTCGTATACAGACAATGAACGGTCGGGAATGACTTTATCGACATCAATCAGATTGACATACCCCAGTCCCTTGCATCGCGGACAAGCTCCTTGAGGTGAATTGAAAGAAAAGTTGTGAGGTGCCGGTTCTTTGTAAGAAAGCCCTGTAACCGGACACATCAGGCGTTTGCTGTAATGGCGTACACTTTCTGTCTGCGCATCCAGAATCATCAAGAGCCCGTCGCCCTGCTGCATGGCTGTTGCCACACTCTGACGGAGGCGTTTGTCTTCCTTGTCTGTAACAATGGTTTTATCGATTACAACCTCGATGTTGTGATTCTTATAACGGTCCAGCTTCATTCCGTGTACTATCTCACGGACTTCTCCGTCTACCCGCACATACAGATAACCTTTCTTGCGAATCTGCTCGAAAAGTTCCTTGTAATGTCCCTTACGGGTTCTTACCAGAGGAGCCAGTACAAAAATGCGCTTTCCTTTGTAGTCGCGGTAAATCAGTTCGATAATCTGCTCTTCCGTATATTTCACCATCTTCTCACCGGAAAGATAAGAATAGGCCGTTCCGGCACGTGCAAACAGCAGTCGCAGGTAATCGTATATTTCGGTAGTAGTACCTACCGTAGAACGTGGATTCTTGTTTGTTGTCTTTTGCTCTATCGAAATAACCGGGCTCAGTCCGGTAATCTTGTCTACATCCGGACGTTCCATTCCACCCAGGAAATTTCGGGCATACGCAGAAAAAGTTTCGATGTACCGCCGCTGTCCTTCCGCAAAAATCGTATCAAAAGCCAACGACGATTTTCCGCTGCCACTCAAGCCTGTAATCACTGTCAGGCTGTCACGCGGTATCTCTACATCTATGTTCTTTAAATTGTGTACGCGCGCTCCATACACGCTTATCGTTTCTTTTCCTTCTGTCATATCCTTAAAATAGATGATATCCTTGCAAAGATAAGTCTTTTTTTTGTACTTTTGTCTTTCAACAAATACTAAGTCCAAAATGAAATTTATTCATACAATTTGTTTTTCTCTGGCTTTATCTTTAGGCAGTCTTAATCTGCCTGTGCAGGCTCAAAGCAGCAACGGGTACTTTTTGCACACTGTGACGAAAGGACAAAGTTTATATTCCATTGCCAGCATGTACAATGTATCTACCCAAGACATCATACAGCTGAACCCTGGCAGTGAAACCCGCATACGTGCCGGAGAAGTGCTGAAAATACCTCAAACTCAGTCATCCAACAAGAGCAATAAAACTTTTCATACCATACAGGCTGGCGAAACATTGTACCAACTGACTGTGAAATACAATGTAACTGCTCAGGCTATCTGCGCAGCCAATCCCGGACTGAGTGCCAGCAATTTCCGCATCGGACAAGTAATATCTATTCCCATGCAGGAAGAAAGCCAGCCTGCTGTAGCGGCAACGCACACACCGGCACCGGAAGTACGGAAAAACGACTGGAGAGACATGCACAAAGTGCAGCGTAAAGAAACAATCTACAGCATCAGCCGCATGTATGGAATCACAGAGGAAGAGCTGATAGAGGCAAATCCGGAGCTGAGAAACGGAAAGCTGAAAAAGGGACGTTTTCTGTTTATTCCTTATCCGAAACAGACTGCTACAGGGAATACTGTATCTCAGCCGTCTAATGTTCCAACCAATGAAGAGCTTTTCAATGAAAGTAAGGCAGACCGTAAGTCTATCAAGACCATCAAAGCGGCTGTTATGCTTCCACTCAAACTTAATTCTTCGATTTCACAGGCTGAACAATCGAGAATTACAGAGTTTTACGAAGGATTCCTGATTGCTGTAGACAGTTTGAAGAAGCAGGGAGTATCCATGGATATCTATACATTCGATACAAATGGAACTACTTCCACCATCAACTCCATCTTGTCACAGAAAACAATGGAGGATATGGATATTATCTTCGGAGTTGCCAGTGGAGAAACAATCAAACCATTGGCTCAGTTTGCAGAAAAGCATCAGATTCGTCTGGTGATTCCATTTACTCCAAAGGTGGAACAGGTTTTCAATAATCCGATGATTTATCAGGTGAATACGCCTCAATCTTATCTGTATTCTGAAGTATACGAACACTTCATCCGTAAGTTCAAGAACAATAACGTAATTTTCCTTGATGACGGAAGTGGTGACCGGGAAAAGGCGGAATTTATCAAAGGACTGAAAGCAGAGCTAAAAGACAACAAAGTCAAGTTTACTCAACTGCAGTTGGGCAACGAAATAGACCCTAATAAAGTAATTGCCGCAATGGATACTACGGCACAAACAATCTTTATCCCTACTTCGGGTAAGAATACAGCATTGACCAGACTGTTGCCTCACCTCAGCATGGTACGTCGTGAACACCCGCATTTCGACATGCACTTGTTTGGCTATCCGGAATGGCAAACTTACACCCAGGATCACTTGGCAAGTTTCTATGAACTGGATACTTATTTCTATTCTTCGTTCTATACAAACAATCTGTTCCCGGCAGCAATCAACTTTACGCATACATACCGCCACTGGTACAGTAAAGACATGTCGAATACTTTCCCCAAATATGGTATGCTGGGATTCGACATCGGCTACTTCTTCATGAAGGGACTGGCTCAGGAAGGAAATGAATTGGAAAGCAATCTGAACAGAATAGAGGTAGTCCCCATACAGACCGGATTCAAATTTGAACGAGTAAACAATTGGGGCGGGTTCATCAACCGTAAAGTATTCTTTGTTCATTTTACAAAAGACTATGAACTGATTAAACTCGACTTTGAATAACATGAGAAAACAATTTATTATTGCCTTGATAGGCCTGGCAGGCAGTTTAATCAGTTTGCCACTGCATGCACAGCTTCAAGACGAACGAAGCAATTTCTCTATTGGTGTCAATGGAGGAGTGAACCTCAGTTCTGTCAGCTTCGACCCAAGTATTCCACAAAAATCAATGATTACTCCTTCTTTTGGAGTAACTGCACGATATATCTCGGAAAAATACTTCAAGATGATTTGCGGATTGCAGGCCGAACTGAACTTCTCACAAAGAGGATGGACAGAGAAGATTGAAGATGAAAGCGGAGATACTTATATGCGCAAGATGAACTATGTGGAAATTCCCTTGCTGGCTCATCTGGCTTTTGGAAAGGATAAAGGAAATGGAGCACGTTTCATCTTGAACTTAGGACCACAGATTGGCTTCCTCCTCAGCGAAAAGGAAACTTACAGTACATCCTGGCATCCTGAAATGCGTCCTGACGGATGGGGAAACGAATACGGGAAAAAAGCAGAAGTAAAATTCGATTATGGAATTGTAGGTGGTGCAGGTGCAGAAATACGCACAGGAATTGGTAATTTTCTTATAGAAGCCCGCTATTACTTTGGACTTAGTGACTTTTATCACAGTACAAAAAAAGATCCGTTCAGTCGCTCCGCACACTCTTATATCGGAGGAAGAGTAACGTATCTTTTCGACTTAAAGAAATAAATAACAAGACTATTATCATTATGAAACTTATATCCTGGAATGTAAACGGACTGCGTGCATGTTGCGACAAAGGGTTCCGTGAAATATTCAACGAACTGAATGCCGACTTCTTCTGTCTGCAGGAAACAAAAATGCAAGAGGGACAACTCGACTTAGCTTTCGAAGGTTATAATTCTTATTGGAACTATGCCGAAAAGAAAGGATATTCGGGAACAGCTATTTTTACTCGTCATCAACCGCTGTCTGTCAGCTATGGCTTAGGAATTGATGAACACGACCATGAAGGACGTGTCATCACTCTTGAAATGCCTGAATTCTATCTGGTGACTGTATATACGCCCAACTCTCAGGATGGCTTAAAGAGACTGGACTATAGAATGACATGGGAAGATGATTTCCGTCAGTATCTGAAAAGTCTTGATGAGAAGAAGCCTGTATTGGTTTGCGGCGACTTGAATGTGGCTCATAAAGAGATTGATTTGAAAAATCCCAAGACCAACCGTATGAATGCCGGATTTACCGATCAGGAACGGGAGAAGTTCCAAACCTTATTGGACAGTGGATTTATTGATACATTCCGCCATTTCTATCCTACACAGGAAAGTATCTATTCCTGGTGGTCGTACCGTTTTAAGGCGCGCGAAAAGAATGCAGGGTGGCGTATTGATTACTTCCTTGCCTCAGCACGATTGGCAGACAAACTGGAAGGAGCCAAGATTCATACAGAGATTTACGGTTCCGACCATTGTCCGGTAGAAGTAACCGTCAATTTTTAATCAATGAAGAATAGTGGATTTACCCTAAAGAAACGCCTGAAAAGCTTCCGTTATGCTTTTAATGGCGTTTTTCTTCTTTTACGCTATGAGCATAATGCTTGGATACATGCAAGCGTAGCTTTATGTGTAATTGTAGCCGGAAGCCTCATCGGATTGTCTTCTACAGAATGGCTGTTTATAGTCGTAGCCATTGGTACAGTACTGGCTGCCGAAGCCATCAATTCTTCCATAGAGGCATTATCAGATTTGGTTTCTCCGGAATACAACGAAGCCATCAAACGCACAAAAGATCTGGCAGCAGGAGCTGTTTTAATCTTATCCATCGCTGCTGCTATCACAGGACTGATTATATTTTTACCGAAACTCACCCTCTTATGAAAAAAACAGCCCTCCTGCTTCTCCTGATACTGTCTACAGAAATATTACAAGCTCAAACGATAGAAGTAAGTTCACAGAGAAAAGCTATACGGACTTCGGGCGATATAGGAGCCGCACTCCTGCCTGTAGCCGGGCTGACTGCTGTGCTGATAGAAAAAGACTGGCAAGGTCTTAAACAAGGTGCATTGGCAGGAATCACCACGATAGGAATCACGTACGCACTGAAATATGCCGTTCATAAAGAGCGTCCGGATCATAGCGACAACCATTCTTTCCCTTCAATGCATACTTCCACTTCCTTTGCAGCAGCCACTTTTATTCAGCGCAGATACGGGTGGAAATGGGGACTTCCTTCCTATATTGTATCGACTTATGTAGGATGGAGCCGTGTATATGGGAAAAAGCACGACTGGTGGGATGTGGCTGCAGGAGCTGTTATCGGCGCTGGAAGTTCATACCTCTTTACACGCCCTTTTGCACAAAAGCATAACCTCGTAATATCGCCCACAGCAGGAAACGGCTGCTATGGCTTTTATACTTCACTCACATTCTGACAGAATCCTTTGTCTATCCTCAACCTGCAATCAATAAAAAGGGATATGTCCACATCATGCAGACATATCCCTTTTTTAATATTCCTTGAGTATCTTTATTAATATGCACGAGCAAACAATACACGGCGAGCAGATGGTTTACCTGTAACCATATCCACACCCGGAGTAAGGCTTTCTTCGTCTGCTTCGAAAGGCAGACAGCGGATAGTAGCCTTTGTTTCTTCCTTGATACGTTCTTCGGTTTCGGTAGTTCCATCCCAGTGAGCCAAGATAAAGCCACCTTTCTCAATCTGTTCTTTAAACTCATCGTAAGTATCCACTTTCACGATGTGTTCGTTACGATACTTCAGAGCCTTCTGATAAATGTTAGCCTGAATTTCTTCCAACAGATTCTTCACATATTCTTCGATTCCGTCGCAAGTACGTGTTTCTTTCTCCAGTGTATCACGACGCATTACTTCCATTGTATTGTTTTCCAGGTCACGACCACCCATAACAAGACGTACTGGTACACCTTTCAACTCATAGTCGGCAAATTTAAATCCCGGACGTTTGTTGTCTGCATTGTCGTACTTCACAGAAATACCCATTGCACGCAAGTTGTTGACAATACCTTCTACCTTCGCATCAATCTGCTTCAATTGTTCATCGTTCTTGTAAATAGGAACAATTACTACCTGTATCGGAGCCAAGTGCGGAGGAAGTACCAAACCATTGTCATCAGAGTGAGTCATAATCAGAGCTCCCATCAAACGGGTAGATACGCCCCATGAAGTAGCCCATACATAATCCAGTTTATTATTTTTGTCAACAAACTGCACATTGAAAGCCTTTGCAAAGTTCTGTCCCAAGAAGTGAGAAGTACCACACTGCAATGCTTTACCGTCCTGCATCAAACCTTCAATGGTATATGTATCCAATGCACCGGCAAAACGTTCGTTAGCCGATTTCACACCTTTAATAACTGGAACAGCCATGTATTTTTCTGCAAAGTCACCGTATACATGCAACATTTTCTGAGCTTCAGCTTCAGCTTCTTCGCGAGTAGCATGCGCTGTATGTCCTTCCTGCCACAAGAATTCTGCTGTACGCAAGAACAGACGGGTACGCATTTCCCAACGCATTACGTTAGCCCACTGGTTACACAAGATAGGCAGATCACGGTATGAGTTAATCCAGTTCTTATATGTACTCCAGATAATGGTTTCAGAAGTAGGACGAATAATCAACTCTTCTTCCAACTTTGCCGCAGGGTCTACAATCACACCCGAACCATCTTCTGCATTTTTCAAACGATAATGAGTTACTACGGCACACTCTTTAGCAAAGCCTTCTACATGTTCAGCTTCACGACTCAAATATGATTTCGGAATCAACAGAGGGAAATAAGCATTGACATGGCCAGTTGCCTTAAACATATCATCCAATATACGCTGCATTTTTTCCCAAATAGCATATCCGTAAGGCTTGATAACCATACAGCCACGTACCGGTGACTGTTCTGCCAAATCAGCCTTTACCACCAAATCATTATACCATTGTGAATAGTTTTCACTTCTTTTGGTAAGATCTTTCAATTCTTTTGCCATAGTTATAATGTTATATTTATCTTAAGCTTATTTTTTGAGGATACAAAAGTAGTAAAAAAGACTTGGATAGAGAGCAACTTCCTTAAAAAAGTACTATCCGGTCCATCCTTTTTTACTTCTGATAATCATAATACCACCAATAGGTGTCGCCAAATTCCCGGCGCATCCTATTCTCTTCCTCTACAGGAGAAGCAAAATCCTTCTGCCGGGTCTTATAAGCATCAAATCTCTGAACTATTGTACTGTCTGTAGCCAAACAAGTATATTCCGGATGAGTACTCTGATACATCACCAAAGCTTCCTGATAATAACGGGGAATGCGTGTATTCTCCTCATAAAATTCACACATGGCACCAGCAAAGTCCTTCAGTTTCTTATCCAACAGCAAGGCTGATAAATAGTAATCCAAAGATGTATATTTCCCTATCTCCCTATCACATATATGCTGCAAAAAGAGAAGTTTGCTTTCGTTCTCGTATGGCCGTGCTCCCAGATAATGATAAATGGAATCATTGGTATAACGCAAGTCATGCAACGAATCACCGGAAAAGAACAATCCCTCCGATTTATAATACTGGGGATATGCAAAAAGCCGGTCACCCATCTGTCCGACATGAGCCAATGCATAAGCTCTGAGGGCCGTCAGCGTACGTGTTGCTTCCAACGAACGTTCTCCTACCTTCAACGCATCTTCATACTTTTTGGCACGCAAACAGCGCTCTACTGCCAATTCATGATGAAAATTACGGTCGGAATTTCCAATTCCAACAGTCATAAGAGCCCATACCAGCAAAATGATCAGATTACTATTCATCAGAGTCATAAAGGAATATTCTTTATTCAGTTGTACTCTGAAAATACGGCGCAGGAAATAGGCAGTACCAATAAATACCAAAAGTATCAGTGGTAACAACCACAGCCAATAGCCTCGATAAGAATCCATGTATATGTCTCTGCTTATATCTGTCAAGGCGCCCAATATAAGAAAAGAAGGGAAATAAGCTACAGAACGTACTATACCTTTCAAGCCCAATAAACTGTTCACTCCCCACCGCAACAGAATCAAGATGAATGTAATCACCACCGCACTTGCCATAGGAGCAAAGTGGGTTTTTCCATGAGCCAGGGAAAAATGAACAGCCTCCAGAATATCGCGCTGAAAGACATACAAATAAACAAAGCTAAAGACAGAAAAAAGAAGACCGCACACTACGGTTTGTATGCGGGCGGCCTTCTCGTACGGTAGAATATATTTACTCATATAAATCACACTTTCACTCGTTTAAGGACGACAGCCGAACGTGCCGGAACGTATAGTTTAAGCCATTCTTTTCTCTCTTTGGCATACAACGGATCGGCACAAGTAAAGTGAGGTACTGTATCGTCGGCGAAACCAAAGCCACCGAATCGTTTGTCGTCTGTATTCAATACTACCCGGTATTCACCACGCGGTACAAGGAATCCATAGTCGGTAAACGAACGAGTAGGATTGAAATTAAACACAAAAATCAAATCTTTACGGCGGAAAGCCAAAATCTGGTCATCGTCATTGTGCCATATTTCTACGACATCCGTCTTCTGGATATTTCTCACACTCTCCAACAGATGTACCATAGCCTCATCGAAATCGCCCAGATAATGATAGCACAACTCTTTATTATCTACCAGATTCCACTGGCGGCGTGCATACTTATACGACCATCCGTTTCCTTCACGCGGGAAATCAATCCATTCCGGATGACCGAATTCATTTCCCATAAAGTTAAGATATCCACCGTTGATCGTAGAAGCCGTAAGCAAACGAATCATCTTATGCAAAGCAATTCCACGCTGTACCACTCCATTTTCATCACCTTTCTTGAAATGCCAGTACATATCCGCATCAACCAGACGGAAGATAATAGTCTTATCGCCCACCAAAGCCTGGTCGTGGCTCTCGCAATAAGAAATAGTCTTTTCATCACTCCGTCGGTTTGTTACCTCCCAGAACAGACTTGAAGGCTTCCAGTCTTCATCACGACGCTCTTTTATAATCTTAATCCAGTAATCAGGAATATTCATGGCCATACGATAATCGAAACCATATCCACCATCGGCAAAAGGAGCAGCCAGTCCAGGCATTCCCGATACTTCTTCGGCAATTGTGATGGCACGAGGATTTACCTGATGAATCAACTTGTTGGCCAAAGTAAGATAACAAATCGCATTGTCATCCTGCGAACCGTTGAAATAATCACCATAATTGCAGAATGCCTCACCCAGTCCGTGACTGTAATACAACATGGAAGTAACTCCATCGAAACGGAATCCGTCGAAATGGAATTCCTCCAGCCAATACTTGCAGTTGGACAACAAGAAATGAATCACCTCATTCTTTCCATAATCAAAGCAAAGTGAATCCCATGCCGGATGTTCTCTGCGGTCTCCCTGATAGAAATACTGACAAGGATCTCCGGCAAAGTTACCCAAACCTTCCAGTTCGTTCTTCACAGCGTGCGAATGCACAATATCCATAATCACAGCAATACCCATCTGGTGTGCTGTATCAATCAGCAATTTCAGTTCTTCCGGTGTACCAAAACGAGAAGAAGGAGCAAAGAAACTGGATACATGATAACCAAAGCTACCATAATAAGGATGCTCCTGTATAGCCATTATCTGAATACAGTTGTATCCGTCTTTTGCTATTCGGGGAAGAATATTTTCTCTGAACTCATTATAAGAACCCACCTTCTCTGCATCTTGTGCCATACCGATATGGCATTCGTATATCATCAGAGGAGAAACATTAGGCACAAAAACCTTTTTCTTAAACTTATAAGGCTTCTCGGGTTCCCATACCTGAGCTGTAAAGATTTTGGTTTGTTCGTCCTGCACCACTCTATTGGCCCATGCCGGAATACGTTCGCCGCAACCACCTTCCCAGTACACTTTCAACTTATAAAAATCGCCATGCTTAATCATGTCGGCCGGCAAGTTTATCTCCCAGTTATTGCTTTTCCGAACTCTTTTCAGTTTAAACTTCGGCTGTTCTTTCCAGTCATTAAAGTCACCAATTAAATAAATGGCCGTTGCATTCGGAGCCCATTCACGGAAGGTCCATCCCTTGTCTGTACGATGTAATCCGAAATACATATATCCGGAAGCAAAATCGGACAGCGTTTTCTTGCCTACAAGTTCTTTTTCCTTGTCGAGAGCATGTTGATGTCTACCTGTAATAGCCTCTTTATAAGGTTCCAACCACGGGTCATTCTTGATGATGTTTAATACTTTATCCATAGCAGTAGTTTATTTTAGTTTACACGAACTTTTATTACAATCTTTTTTACTCCTTTTTCCGTTATGGCCGGTGCATGTGCATCTTCGGGGAAAAAGACAGCAAACATACCCGGTTTCAGCAGAAAATAATCAGCGGCCGGAGTATCATAAAAAGTAATGTCACGGTCTGCCTCATATACAGCTTCATCCAGTTCTGCCCGGGGAGCATATCCGATGGTTTCCACATCCGACAAAGGAAGCTGTATATCTATGAAACAGTTGTGAGTTTCCAACTTGGCATCTTCTTTCCGCTTGGGAGTAGTCTGATCGACATTTACATACAAATCATTTTCTTTCAAGACAATACGTCCAGGCTCAAGATTCTGCAACTGAGCAGATTTCAGGAACTCTATAGCCTGAGCAAAAAGCGGATGAAGGGAAAGATATTTCTCTATATTTTCTATTCTATCTATAATCATAGTACACGGTTAAAAGTTTTTACTCTAAATCATCGATTGTCTCGTTGGTGAAATCAGCAAAACGCTTCAACTGACAGAATACATTTGCTATTTCATCCATAAAATCCGGATTGTCGTAAAACGAATCCGGGATACGATAAGACACTGTATAATCTTTACACTTCAGATACGCGGCATAAGGAAAATCCTTCGGAAACCCTTTCGGTACCGTTTTCAGATGTTCCTCCCCTACTACAGGAAAGTACTTCCTGAACTCCGGATCTTCTACAATGGAGCGATATTCATCAATATTGTCGAATACCGACTGACGGACTGCCTTCAGCATTGCAGGAGGCATGCACCAACTTCCCCCTGCCAGCATACAATTACCCGGCTCCAGATGAATATAATACCCACAATGATTGGATTTCTTTCCACGGGCATTGATATATCCACCTATATGTGTCTTATAAGGAGATTTGTCGGCCGAGAAACGGACGTCTCTATAAATCCGATAAGTACAGTCGCGCGGCTGTACGTGAGCCACAGAATCGTCGAATAAGGAAATGCGTGCAATAACAAGGGCAAGCAGGTCTTCAAAGTCTTTTTGAGCAGACAGATAAGTATCCTTATGTGCTTGAAACCACTCACGGTTATTGTTGACTGCCAGTTGTTTCAGAAAGTCCAAGATTCCCTGTATATGCATCATTTTTCTACTATATATTAAGTAACACAAACATACAAATATATTTTGATAAAGCGAAATAAAAGGAAGCATTTTATCGGAATACCCTTCTTTCTGAAAGAGTTCTGCATATTCTGTGATACAATTATATGCCATGTTTATGATTTGTACCCTTCTTTATCCGACGTCGCCGGCTGCACAGCCGACGGCGTCAAATACAAAGCCGGCGACACTGATTATGCAATCAACGTCGCCGGCCCAATCATACAGCATAAAACATGCTATTCTTTATCTTGTCTCGTTACCGTTTATTTCTGTTCGCTCAACAAACGTCCGGAGCGATATACACATTTCCGTATCAACTTGCCAGTAGCATCTTTTTCAAGGAAATCACCGTCTTTCAGACCATTCTTAAAGTTTCCTTCAAAACGTGTACCGTTCTTGGTGACAAGTACTCCCGCTCCATTCTCTTTTCCTTTAGAGAAATTGCCGGTGTATACTGAACCATCTTGAGTACGCAGCACTCCTTTTCCTTCTGCCAGATCGTTTTTCCACTCGCCTTCATACTCATCGCCATTTCCCCATTTATAATGTCCTTTTCCCGAACGCTGGTTCTTTTTCCAGGAGCCTTCGTATATAGCTCCATTCGACCAGGTAAATGTACCGATGCCTTCTCTCCAGCCATTGCGGAACTGACCTACATACTTATCGCCATTAGGATAGGTATATACACCCTGTCCGGTGCGCTCTCCCTCCACATAATCGCCTTCGTAGCGTTCTCCATTCTGGAAATAATAAACACCTTTTCCATCTTGCACATCATCGCTCCAGTCGCCTACATATTTATCACCATTCGTATAATAGAAGGTACCTTTTCCTTCACGATACCCGTTTTTCCATTCTCCATCGTAACTCGAACCGTCTTCCCAGGTCATTACTCCCTTTCCGTCTTTCAGGTCTTCCTTCCACTCTCCTTCGTACTTCGCTCCTCCCTTCCAGGTATATACACCCTGTCCGTTTCGCTTGTCCCGATGCCATACTCCCACATATACATCGCCATTATAATAAGACATGGTTCCCTCTCCTTCCTGAGTATCGGCATACCACATCCCTTCATAGCGATTATTGTTCATAAAGTAGAAAGTTCCCTTTCCATGACGCTGGTCCTGATACCATTGTCCTACGTATTTTTTCCCGTCAGTAGAGGTCCAGGTTCCTTCTCCTTCCCGTTTCCCCTTTACGTATTCGCCCTCGTAGATATCTCCGTTTTTATAAACGGTACGGCCTTTTCCATTGGGACGGCGGCCTTTCAACTCACCGGTATATTCCGAACCATCCTTAAACTGATAATAACCTAATGACAATTGGGCAAACGACGACACATTTCCCCACATCATGAAAGCGAACAACAAATAAATATATTTACGCATGCTTGATATTCTTCTGTTTTTAAAATGAAATGATAGTCAAAATTAAGATTTTAAAAAGATACTATTACCATTTCATTACACTTTTTTACCTGCAACCACCTCTATTAAGTTTTCTTTGCACAAATACTTTTCGGCAAGCTGTCTGATTTCATCGGCGGTCACTTCTCTGATAGCCTTCACCGAACGGTCGAAGAACTGATTGTCTAAGCCCGAAGTTTCAATGAAAATCCATGCATCCGACAAGGAGAAAGCACTTTCATAAGAACGACACATATCGCCCAACATGTAGTTGCGTACCATATCCAGTTCTTTCTCGTCTACCCGCTCAGTACGCAGGATATCTATTTCCTTATACACTTCGGCAATGAGAGGTTCTACATATTCATTGGCAGCTTCACTGCTAATTACCAGCACACCTGTATCAGGATAACAGACTACTCCGGCACTGATGCCGTAGGTATATCCTTTTTCTTCCCGGATGTTGGACATCAAACGGCTGCCGAAATATCCACCGAACAAAGTAATAAGTACGCGCAACTTCAAATAATCCGGATGCATACGATTCAAAGAGAATCCACCCATCTTGACAGAACCTTGCAGCGCCTCTTCCTTCTCAATGAAAACACGCTTACGGTCGTCGGGGACCGCAACAAACTCTCCGTGATGCACTCGTTGGGAAACATCTCCCCATGCAGCATCGCCAAATTGCTGTTCGATGCAACGAACGACCTCTGGAGTTACCTTTCCGGAAACATAAGCCGAACAGTTGGCCGAATGATAGCAGGTCTGATAAAAACGTTTCAGTATCTCAGGAGTTATGCGGTCGTAATCTTCCAACTCGGCATAGCGTCCCAACGGATGCGAGTTGCCGAACAAAGACCGATTCAACTGCTTGCGTGCCAAAACCTCTACCCGCTCCGAGTTGACCAGATACTGCTGCTTGTTGATTTCCGTTACCACTTGAAGTTCTTTCTCCGGGAAAACAGGCTCCTTCACCATAGAAGCCAATATTTCAAGAGTCTGCGGAAAATATTTTACCAGTGAATAGAGGGTGACGAAACCATAATTGACAGAAGATGACAAATCGAGCCACGCGCCATAATAATCGAGTTTCTCCGCTATTTCGGCAGAACTCATACTCGATGTACCTTCGCGCAGCATACGGTTTGTAAACATCGCCTGCAAGGGTTGTTCCTGGTTCCATTGTCCTCCTTGAATCAGCAGGTCAAAGCGTACAACATCCTCACTACCCGCCTGAATAATATTCAGGGGCATACCGTTTCGCATGACATGAAGCTGGGGCTTCTCAATAGAAAAATGGTCTATCTGACAAATCTTCGGGGCTACAGTTCTATCCAGCTTCATCCTATAATTTCTTTATGTGCTTGTAAGAACTGTTCTGCACGAACCAAATCCTGAGGAGTATCGATTCCTATTGTCTCTACCGTAGTGATTCCTACCTTTATCGTATATCCGTTTTCCAGCCATCTGAGCTGTTCAAGCGACTCAGCCAGTTCCAGAGAACTCTGAGGCAAAGCGGTAATTTCTTTCAACACAGCTGCACGGTAAGCATAAAGTCCGATATGCTTGTAATAGGTATGTCCGCTCAACCATTCTATCTTTTCCTTATTCCGCTGATAAGGGATGATGGAACGGCTGAAATACAATGCATTCATATTACGGTTGACTACCACTTTTGGGGAATTGACGTTTTCGAGTGCATCGAATCCGTCTTCCGGAGTAAACGGTTTGACCAAAGTAGCAATCTGGGTTGCATCATCTTCAAAACAAGCTTTAATCGCTTCCAGCTGCGAACGCTGTATGAAAGGTTCGTCGCCTTGTATATTGACAATGACATCGTATCCGCTTCCCACCTTACAGAAGGCCTCATAACAACGGTCGGTTCCGCTCTTATGATCGACTGATGTCATTACTACTTTTCCACCAAAAGCCTTTACGGCTTCTTCTATCCGAACATCGTCGGTTGCTACATAAGCCTCATCAAGTACACCGACTACTTGTTCGTACACTCTCTGAATAACAGTTTTTCCTCCCAATATTGCTAATGGTTTAGCAGGGAACCGGGTGGAAGCATATCTTGCAGGAATAATTCCAATAAATTTCATGTCTTTATACTCATTATTAATAACACGCAAATTTAAGAAAAAAATATAATTTTGCAGACCAAAACATTACAAATATGAATCAGCGTCACCGTTGCCTCATCTGTTTAGGCTCAAACCACAACGGATTGGCACACTTGAAAAGTGCAGAGCAGGAACTCGAAAAAATCTCATCCGGTATCCATTGGGGAAATGCGGTAGAGACGGCTGCAGAAGATACCGCATCTTCCGGTTCTTACCTGAATCGTGCAGCCTTGATGAATACTACTCTGAGTAAGGAAAAACTTATAGAAGAATTCAAGAAGATAGAAAGCCGGCACGGAAGAACGGCTACCGGCAAACAGCAAGGAATTGTACCGCTGGACATCGACCTGCTGACGTACGATGATGAAATTGTAAAGCCTGCTGACTTGAAAAAGAGCTACGTACAGCAGGCTTTACAATCGGTTGTGCAATAAACTTATCTGCCGGAACGACGAAGAAACAGACGATGATCGATACAATCCGGCAGTTCTTCTTCATAATGTGTTACCATCACCAAAGTCTTTGACGGACGCTGACAGAAAGTTTCTATGATATCCTTTACCAGACGGCGGTTGTATAAATCCAGTCCATGAAGAGGTTCGTCGAGAACCAGCAGTTCCGGATCTTTTACAAAAGCACGCACCAGCAGAATCATCCGCTGTTCTCCGCTGGAGAGTTGAAGGAAGCTGCGGTCTTTCAGCTCTTTCACTCCAAAGATATCCATCCACCACTCGCAAATCTGCAGGTCTTCATCTTTTACCTTCTTGTATAGTCCGATAGAGTCGTGAAGACCACTCGCTACAATTTCAATGGCAGGCAAATTCTTCAGATAAGAACGGTGCATCTCCGGACTGACGTAACCGATATGTTTCTTGATATCCCATATGCTCTCTCCGCTTCCCCGCTTGTATCCGAAAAGGGTGATGTCGCAGGCATAGCTTTGCGGATTATCGGCACATATCAGACTGAGCAATGTGGATTTTCCAGCTCCGTTTTCTCCACTTAAAGCCCATTTTTCCCCACGGTTCACACTCCAGTCGAGCCCGGAAAGAATGGTACGTTCACCGTATCGGATGCAGACCTGATTGAGCTGTATTACACTGGATGATGAATAAGTATCTGCTCTATCTGAAAGAGTCAGAATGCGCTGCCGCTTTTCTTCGCTCAGCACACGGCTGGGAACAGGCTGCCGGGAAGCCTCATATTCCTGCAAGGTCATTTTCGGACTGCAGATACGACTGTTTACCGATACGACATGAGTAATAAAATCAGGAATATCGTCACTTTTGGAGAGCACCAGTATAACCTGCAGTTTGGTCTGTTCTACCAGTTTCTTCAACAAGTCATGCAACAAAGAACGCGTCTTCGCATCCAGTCCGATGAAAGGATTGTCCATCACCAGTATACGAGGATTACCCAACAGAGTCTTTGTCAGCTGAAACTTACGCAATTCTCCACTCGACAACAGAATAATGTGTTTATCGAGCATCTCTTCTACTCCAAACAAATCGTAAAGCACTTTCTTCAGGCTTTCATCCTTACTTTCAGGGAGCAAATCGCGTACCAGCGGAGTATCGTCAATATCATGCGAATTCCAACGTTGCTGATAATAATAGGTGCTATCAGCTTCTCCGTAAGAGTCGCGAAAGGTGATGTATTTGATATGATCGGAAACCAAATTGGAAGAAGAAGGCGAAAAGTCATAACGTACTTCATTATTCAATAAAGGGTAACGGCCTGTCAGTGTTTCGACCAATAAAGTTTTTCCTCCTCCATTAGGACCTACAATAGCCCAATGCTCGCCTTCCAGCAGTTGAAGGTTAATAGGAGCATCCAACCGGTAAAGGGGATGACGAGCTACTCCATTTTCTATTTCTATTACTTTTTTCATAAAGTTCTTCCTATAAATAAAGAAAAAAGAATCCGTAAACAACCAATTCAGTATTCACAGATTCTTTTTCCATCATAAACTATTCCATTTAATTACTGATGAGCAATCATTGCAGAACGCGGACCTACTGTCAGTTTACCTCCATTGGCATGTCCGAAACCGTTCTTCAAATCAATCTTTCCATCTTTGCATACAATCCGGTATAAACCTTCTGGTACAGTTACCGTAATCGGCTCTGTACGTGCATTCAGCACAACAACAGTATTTCTCCAGGAATCCTCACAAGGATTACCTTTCAGACAGAAAGCTACCACATTGGTTGCCTGTACCGGAATAAATTCCAAATGCTTCCGGATAAGGTCGGCATCTCCCATACGGAAAGCCGGATGCGCCTTACGCATGGCTATCAATTCTTTTATATAATCGAAGACCTCCCGATTGTGAGTCTTATTGCGCCAATCAATTGCATTAATCTCATCCGGACTATTATAGGAATTGGCAACTCCTTTCTTGTCTCGCAACACCTCATCTCCTGCAAAGATAAAGGGTACACCTTGAGAAGTAAAGACTGCAGTTTCTGCCAGTTTCTGCAGTGTACGCAGTTCTTGCAAAGAAGCTTTGGGCAGAGTTGTCTTCAAGCGGTCAGTCAGACATAAATCGTCATGGCAACTTACATAACTGATAAACTGAGTAGGTTGGTTAGCCCATATCTTCGGTACACGATGCACCGAATCTGTATTGACCTGAGGATGTTTCACTCCACCTACAATTCCAAATTTAATGCCCGCTTCATGCCCAGGTTTTCCTATCACAAAAGCACCTTTTGAATCGTCCCCCCAAGCTCCGCGCAAACTATCACGATATTCATCACTAAAAGCAGCTATACCAGGCATCTGATAAGTATTGTTCTTCATTGCCAGCTGATCTTCCGGCAATTGTGGTTTTCCTGCGGCCCATCCTTCACCATATATATAAATAGTAGGATCAACCTTATCAAGGGCGGCACGAATTGCTTTCATTGTCTCAATATCGTGAATACCCATCAAGTCGAAACGAAAACCATCAATATGATATTCTGTCGCCCAATATACGACAGACTCTACCATATATTTACGCATCATAGCCCGGTCACTTGCGGTTTCATTACCACATCCCGAAGCATTGGCAAACTTACCTTCTTCATCTGTCCGATAGAAATAACCCGGTACTGTACGTTCAAAGTTGCTGCCTTTCGTCAACGCCGTATGATTGTATACTACATCCATAATCACACGGATTCCGGCTTTGTGCAGAGCCATTACCATTTGCTTGAACTCACGAATACGCACCTCCGGACGATAAGGATCTGTAGAATAGGAACCGTCTGGCACATTATAATTCTTCGGATCGTATCCCCAATTATACTGCGGCTTTTCCAGTTTTGTTTCATCTACAGAAGAGAAATCGAACGAAGGAAGTAAATGTACATGAGTAATACCTAATTCTTTTAAATGGTCGATACCAGTTTTCTCTCCCAGAAATGTATGTGTGCCTTCTTCTGTCAATGCAAGAAACTTACCACGATTGCGGATACCGGCTACAGTATCAATGGAAAAATCACGATGATGCATTTCATAAATCATGATATCGGCAAAACTCTTCAACGAAGGACGAACATCTTGTTTCCACCCTTCCGGATCAGTACTATCCAAATCCAAAATAGCAGCACGGTCTCCATTTACGCCTACAGCTTTAGCCATTACTCCCGGAGTATCTCCCTGCCATACATCGTCTATCTTTACATTAAAAGTATAGAATTTCCCTGCCAGATTTTCGTTTACTACAGTCTCCCACATTCCATCATTTACGGCTTCCATCGGAATCATCCTATAAGAAGATCCACCTTGTCCCTCTTCATAAAGAAGCACACGTACCTCTTGTGCAGTCGGAGCCCAAAGTGCAAATTTTGTCTCAGAAGGAGAATAAGCCATTTCCTCCCACTTTCCCTCAAAAAAAGGATATTCATCAAAAGAACTATACGCTTTCTGATGAGAATGATTACAGCCACACAGTGCAAGCATTGACATAGCGATAAAACACCTTATTTTCATAATTGCATGTATTTATTTCACTTTTTCCGGATTCTTTGCTATATAATCTTTCCAGCTTGAATATTTTTGCTGTATAGCAGGACGCCCCATCTGTAAATAATGACAATAGGCCGCACCTAAAGCATCCGTAGCGTCCATAAAAGGTCCTATTTCTGAATCGGGTATATGAAGCATACGTTTCAGCATATCGGCAACTTGCTCTTTGGTTGCCTGACCATTTCCTGTAATTGCCATTTTAATTTTCAAGGGAGCATACTCTGTCACAGGAATATCCCGACACAAAGCAGCTACAATGGCTACGCCTTGTGCACGTCCCAACTTCAGCATGGACTGTACATTCTTTCCAAAAAAAGGAGCCTCAATGGCCAACTCATCGGGAAGATACGATGATATTATTCCTTGTACTCTCTCGTAAATATGTTTTAACTTCAGATAAGAGTCTGAACAACGGCGCAAGTCAATAACTCCCAAACTTAAGACTTCAGGTTTAGTGCCAGTCACCTTTAGCACTCCATAACCCATAATATTCGTACCTGGATCGATACCCAGAATTATCTTTTCTTTTACCGGACAAATCACTTGATAACCTCCATTAATGTAGGAAATCCAATCACTTTATCTTTAAAAAGTTTTATCATTTCCTCGTTCAAATGAGCACCTTGTTTTGTATGCCAACGATGGAGAGCTGCACTGTCTTCTACTTCCCACTGCAACGAAAAACACTCGCTGTCCTGTTCCTTATGGCTCAATATACGCAAAATACGAGGGTTATGCAATTCACCCGACTTCTCTACTGCAGGAATATAACATTCATTCAACCAAATCACAAAATTGCGTGCATCGTTTATCTGCACATGATAAGTAGTATTATATATCAACATAAATTGAGGTATTATTTTCCGCAAATATATCAAATATCCTTTAGTATGCGGATATTACTGTAAAATAAAATAGACTTGATATAAAGCATTCTCAGAAGTTTTTGTACTTTTGCGCACACTTACACGTTTAGTGTGCAAAACAACAATGGAAATACAAAATAGTTTTATAGAGCTTATCGAACAAAGCATCCGCAATAATTGGAATCAGGATGCGCTTACAGATTACAAAGGAATCACGTTGCAATACAAGGATGTAGCACGCAAAATAGAAAAGCTACATATCTTATTTGAACATATAGGCATTAAGCCTGGAGATAAAATAGCACTTTGTGGACGTAACAGTGCCAATTGGACAGCAACTTTCTTAGGTATTATCACTTACGGAGCCGTAGCCGTTCCTATCCTGCATGAGTTTAAAGCCGATAACGTACATAATATCGTCAACCACTCGGAAGCACGTATGTTATTTGTGGGTGATCAGGTGTGGGAAAACTTCAACGAAGCAGCTATGCCTCATTTAGACGGAATCATTGAATTGAAAAATTTCGATTTAGTGGTTTCCCGCTCTAAAGAACTTAGTTACATACGTGAACATTTAAACGAAGAATTCGGTAAACGCTATCCGTGCCGCTTCCGTGCCGAACAGGTTAATTACCGAAGAGAGTTACCGGAAGAACTTGCTGTAATCAATTACACATCAGGAACAACCGGATACTCCAAAGGGGTAATGCTTCCTTATCGCAGCATCCTATCTAATATTATCCACATCCACGATAAAGTAGGATTGAAACCGGGTGACAGAATCGTTTCCATGCTTCCGTTAGGACACATCTTCGGCCTGGTATTCGATTTCCTATATGGAATGACAGTAGGTGCTCACCTTTGGTTCCTGACACGTATGCCAAGTCCTATAATCATTGCAGAATCATTTGCAGAGATCCGCCCACGTGTCATAGCATGCGTTCCTCTGATTGTAGAAAAGATTTTCAAGAAAAACATTCTCCCTAAAGTAGACAACCGAATGGGAAAACTTTTACTGAAATTACCTATCATCAGTGATCGTATCAAAGAACAAATCCGCCAACAGGCGATGGAGGTATTTGGAGGTAACTTTATTGAAATTGTGGTAGGAGGCGCTCCTTTCAATCCCGAAGTAGAAGCCTTTCTTAGAAAAATCAATTTCCCATATACCATAGCCTATGGCATGACCGAATGCGCTCCTCTCATCTGCCACAGCCGATGGGATGAAATTCTTTATACCTCCTGTGGCAAAACTGTAGCCAATATGGAAACTCGCGTATTGTCATCCGATCCAGAAAAAATACCAGGAGAACTTGTATGCAAAGGGGCCAATGTAATGTTGGGATATTACAAGAACGAAGAAGCTACGGCACAAACTATCGATAAAGACGGATGGTTACATACCGGTGATATGGCTATTAAAGATAAGGAAGGAAATATTTTTATCAAAGGACGTTGCAAGAACATGCTTCTGACGGCTTCCGGACAGAACATCTATCCTGAAGAAATAGAAGCTCGACTTAACAATATGCCTTTTGTAAACGAATCTCTCGTAATTCTTTCTGGAGATAAGCTTATAGCTTTAGTATATGCAGACAACGAAGAAGCATATGCACAAGGGTTCAATACAAAACAATTGGAAGAAGCTATCGAAAACAACAGAATAGAACTTAATAAAGTGTTACCTGCCTATTGCCAGATAACACGAGTCAAATTATACCCAGAAGAGTTTGAGAAAACGGCTAAGAAGAGTATCAAACGATTCTTGTACCAAGACATAGCCTTATAAAAAGAATTATTATAAAAAGAAAAGAGACTGCAGGGGAAAGGCAGTCTCTTCTTTTTTCAAGACAAACTCTTTTGTCCTGTAAATTCATACTTTCACAAGCACAAATTTTGTTTATAAATCTATTACTATGAAAAACATATATATAACACCAGACTTGTCCTTTTTGTTCTTCATACACTTCAAATAAATTACAATTTAACCTTTATTAATATTCAACTAATATTACTTCTACTACAAATGCTCTCTTACTCATTCTTACAAGGCACTATCAATCAAACTCTTAAAAGGAAATATTTCCCTTCCTTAAAAAGATAACCAACAAACACATACAAACAAAAAAAGCTGAATTGAACTTTCGTTCAATCCAGCTTCTTACAGAAATATTCTATTGATTATTTCATCAATTCTCCTAATTTCTTACCCAAATCATCACCACGCAAATCACGTGCTACAATAGTACCTTCCTGGTCTACCAATACAGTAGCCGGAATACCACGTACTCCATACAACTTAGCACCTTCGCACTGCCAACCTTTCAAGTCTGACATTTGAGGCCAAGTAATATTCAAGTCAGTGATTGCTTTCTTCCATTTATCCAGGTCTTCATCCAAAGAAACACCTACAATGCCAAAACCTTTAGCTTTAAAGTTTTTATAAGCTTCTACAACAACCGGCATTTCTCGACGGCAAGGACCACACCAGCTTGCCCAGAAATCAATCAATGTATATTTATTCTGAGAGATGAAGTCAGACAACTTCACAGTCTGTCCTTCCGGAGTGTTCATTGAGAAGTCTGTGAATTTCTGTCCAACTGCAGTTTTCTTCAATACACTGAAATAGTTTTTCAATTCTACCACTTTTTCATTATTACTGAAAGCAGCTGGCACCTTATCCAACAGAGGTTCTACCTTTTCTGCAGGGAAAGATGATCCATAAGAAGCCAACATGTATACTCCCATTGCATTGTCAATATTTGAAGCCATTGCATTGAGAACCATCTCCATTCCAAGACTATCTTTCTTATCCAGTTCTTTCATTATTTCTTCACGCTGTGCATCAGTCAGTGTAGAATCTGCCATTGATTTACGGTACATTTCTCTCATCTCTTTGCTCAATGCACCATATTCTCCCATAAATTTCTGATAAGCGTCATTGCACAAAGTACCAGCAACAGTGCTTTCTCCCTTTGGAGCCAAGTTTACATTGATTACTCCATTTTCAAGGAACACCATAGTCATCATGCGCTGGTTGTTAGACCAACAAGTTACGTAACGGCTCACTGTTACAGAGTCGGGAGTACCCTTAAACTCGAAAGCACCCGCTTTAACTACAGCTGAATCCTTCTTTACAAAATTACCATCTACATAATCCTGCAAAAATACAGTTTCACCATCTGCTACACCTTCTGCAGTACCTTTGATGGTATAGCCTGCTTTTTCCTGACATGAAGCAAGTGCCAACAAACCGGCAGTTGCCAAAAACATAAATTTCTTCATTGCTTTGTATAAAATTTAAAAGTAGTGGACAAAGATAAACCTTTAAATCGAGAATAGAGTATGTATGGACATAAAAAAATATTCTCTTAATATAAAGCCCCACAAAAAAAGAAAGAGATTGCATCATTCATCAACGATACAATCTCTTCCTAATATTGGGAAAATGTTATTTTTTTGATTCTTCCAAAGAAGCTTTTCTAAATTCTTTCAACACTTTTTCCAATTCCAAAGATGCCTTGCGTGCGCGAGTACCAGCAGCCTTGTTACCTTTTTCAATCTGCTGTTCTGCATCTGCAACCAACGCAGCATTCAATTCCTTAATTTTTGCAAGTAATTCGTTCATAGTTTTAATTTTTTATTTTTAAACATTATCAAAGTAAATACAAATCGCTTAATTTCATTCATTTATGCCTTCTTTTTTTACTTTTTTTAATACAAAACAATGCTTTTAATTGCAACCGAGTTGCAAACAGACATCATCTCCCTTTTTTCAGGGCTCAACAACATGGTTATATGACGTAACAACTATACTTTTGTCTGAAACTTTTAAAATAAAAAGATATGAAATCTCATCATTCACACCAGCACAGTCATCCCGTTACATCCCTCAACTCTATCTTTATTATCTGCATCATTCTAAATTTATCTTTTGTTGTTGTGGAAGCCGGAATAGGATTTATATATCACTCTCTCGGTCTATTGTCGGATGCCGGTCATAACCTAAGCGATGTATTCAGCCTGCTTCTGTCTTTATTTGCCTTCCGAATAGCCAGACACCGGAGTAACCGTCATTTTACCTATGGATATAAGAAAAGCACCATATTAGTATCCCTGACCAATGCCATTATCTTACTTATCGCAGTCGGAGGTATACTGATAGAAAGTATTTACAAATTAAGAAATCCTGAACAAATATCAGGAGAAGCGATATCATGGACTGCCGGTGCCGGCATTATAGTAAACGGCATTACAGCCTGGCTGCTGATGAAAAAACAAAAGTACGATCTTAATGTACGGGGAGCTTTCCTGCACATGGCCATGGACACACTGGTTTCTGTCGGTGTAGTGATATCCGGCCTTATCATCATTTATACCGGTTTTACGCTGATAGACACCTTTATCAGCTTACTTATTGCACTCATCATCCTGCTTTCTACATGGCGACTTCTGAAAGAAAGCATGTGCCTTTCGCTTGATGCAGTACCAAGCAGCATCCATATAAATGAAATAGAAAAAATGATTTCCAATATTCCTGGCATACAAAGCTGGCACCATCTGCACATATGGGCAATAAGTACTACAGAAAATGCGGCCACCGTACACATTGTATTGGAAGATATCAGACAGATGGAAAACATCAAACAGCAGCTAAGACACAAAATGCATGAAATGAACATCCAACATATCACGATAGAATGCGAAGCTTCCCCGTATATCTGCAACGAACCACATTGCTGCTGATAAATATAACAACAAAAAAAGCCACCAGAAATTCCGGTGGCTTTGCTTATATGGTTGTAAGAACTGATTAGCAGTTTACAGAAGCCATGTGAGCGATCAAATCCAATACTTTGTTAGAGTAACCGATTTCGTTGTCATACCAAGAAACAACTTTAACGAAAGTATCAGTCAAAGCGATACCAGCTTTAGCATCGAAGATAGAAGTGTGAGTGTCACCCAAGAAGTCAGAAGAAACAACTGCATCTTCAGTGTAACCCAGGATACCCTTCAATTCGCCTTCAGAAGCTTCCTTCATAGCAGCGCAGATTTCAGCGTAAGTAGCCGGTTTAGCCAAGTTAACAGTCAAGTCAACTACAGATACGTCCAAAGTCGGAACACGCATTGACATACCAGTCAATTTACCGTTCAATTCAGGAATAACTTTACCTACAGCTTTAGCAGCACCAGTTGAAGACGGGATGATGTTACCAGAAGCAGCACGACCACCTCTCCAGTCTTTCATAGAAGGACCGTCAACTGTTTTCTGAGTAGCAGTTGTAGAGTGAACTGTAGTCATCAAACCATCAGTGATACCCCATTTGTCGTTCAAAACCTTAGCGATAGGAGCCAAGCAGTTAGTAGTACAAGAAGCGTTAGAAACGAACTGAGTACCTTTAACATAAGTTTTTTCGTTAACACCGCAAACGAACATCGGAGTGTCATCCTTAGAAGGAGCTGACATAACTACATATTTAGCACCAGCTTCGATGTGAGCCTGAGCTTTTTCTTTAGTCAAGAACAAACCAGTAGATTCTACTACGTATTCAGCACCTACTGCATCCCAAGCCAATTCTTTAGGATCTTTGCAAGCTGTTACACGGATTTCTTTACCGTTAACGATCAATTTGCTGTTTTCAACATCTGCTTCGATAGTTCCGTTGAACTGACCGTGCATAGTATCATATTTCAACATGTAAGCCAAGTAATCTACTGGGCACAAGTCGTTAATACCTACGATCTGGATATCGTTTCTTTTCTGAGCTGCACGGAATACGAAACGGCCGATACGACCGAAACCGTTAATACCTACTTTAATCATCTTAGTTAAATTTTAAAGGTTTTATAATAAACTTTATAAACGCTCGCATAAAATAAAGGAAGAATATAAAACTCTTTTGCACCCCTCCTTATAACGCACTGCAAAAGTAAGCATTTCTTTTGAAAAGCGTACATGAAACCATGATTATTTTAACAAAAAAATTATAATCGGACAGAAAAGAAAAAGAAAAATCCGATTGTTTCTTCTGGCCATGCATCAGCATTTCCCAAAAGAAACAACCGGACTTATTCTGTCTTCAAAATATCAGGATTTCTATCTTAGTCAATTATGTCAAAGCCGCAGTACGGAACCAGTGCTTTCGGTATGCGGATGCCTTCCGGAGTCTGGTTGTTTTCAAGCAGAGCTGCTACAATACGAGGCAATGCCAATGCAGAGCCGTTCAATGTATGACAAAGTTCAGTTTTCTTGTCAGCATTACGATAACGGCATTTCAAGCGGTTAGCCTGATAAGTATCGAAGTTAGAAACAGAACTTACTTCCAACCAGCGTTTCTGTGCTTCCGAATATACTTCGAAGTCGAAGCACAACGCAGCTGTAAAGCTCATATCACCACCGCACAGACGGAGAATACGATACGGCAATTCCAGTTTCTTCAGCAAACCTTCTACATGATCCAACATTTCCTGATGAGACTGTTTAGAATGTTCCGGTTTATCGATACGAACCAACTCTACTTTAGAGAATTCGTGCAAACGGTTCAAACCACGTACATCCTTACCATAAGAACCTGCTTCACGACGGAAACACTGTGTATAGGCACAATTCTTGATAGGCAACTGCTTTTCATCCAAAATCACATCACGGTAGATGTTTGTTACAGGTACTTCTGCAGTAGGGATAAGATACAGATCATCCAAATTGCAGTGATACATCTGACCTTCCTTGTCGGGCAACTGACCTGTGCCGTAACCAGAAGCAGCATTCACTACTGTAGGAGGCATAATTTCTTCGTAACCAGCAGCACGAGCCTCATCGAGGAAGAAATTAATCAACGCACGCTGCAAGCGAGCACCTTTACCTTTATATACAGGGAAACCTGCACCGGTAATTTTCACACCCAAATCGAAATCTATCAAATCGTATTTCTTTGCCAGTTCCCAGTGAGGCAGAGCATCTTTCGGAAGTTCAGTTTCCATTCCTCCCATTTTTTCTACCACATTGTCTTCGGCACCTGTTCCTTCGGGTACACTGTCGTAAGGCACATTAGGAATGGTATACAATACATTCTGCATATCTTCTGCAGCCTTATCCATTTCTGCCTGCAAACCTTTGCTTACTTCCTTGATTTCAGCTACACGAGCTTTGGCAGCTTCGGCTTCTTCTTTTTTGCCTTCTTTCATCAGCATACCGATGCTCTTCGAGATGGAGTTTACTTCTGCCAGGTTTCTGTCCAACTGATTTTGCGCATTGCGTCTTCTGTCATTCAGCTCAAGCACTTGTGCAATGGTTTCTTTTGCATTTGCAAAATGCTTCTTCTCCAATCCGCGAATTACCTTCTCGGTATCTTCTGTAATTTGTTTAATAGTAAGCATATCTTTATGTTTTAATATCTTAATTTCCTGTTTTGCGATGCAAATATATAGCTTTTTTTAAGAAAAAAAGGAGACTGGCTTCATTTTATTGCAAAGTCTGTTTATACAATAGGGCGAAACTCCTCTCCTCACCCTTCACATAAGGGTTGTTTCACCCTGTTGCCGACATATTTCAGCAAATCAATTCCAGACATATATCCGACGGCACCGGCTATACAGCCGACAGCGCTGACTGCGGAAACGACATCGCCGATTATGCATCCGACGTCGTCGGATACAGTACACAAACGTTCACAAGAAGTTATATTACCTTTGTCCTTTCACCTTTTATTTTATGGCAACAATTACTCTAGAACATTTTTAACAGACAGTTCCAATTCTCCAAATTCAATCATTGCATTGAACAGACGGATATGGGTATAATCTGCCAGCTGACCGGCTTTTATCGGATATTCTGTTACAAGGCCTTCATTGAGCAGGCGCTGCCGGTGCGTTCCGTTCAGCAGAGGGAAAGAAGGAGTATGCCATTCCCGTCCATTCCACAAAGCAATATTGGCAATGGAGGTATCTGTGAGGAATCCGTGCCGCACAATCAGGACATCGTCGGCCTGTTCCCGTTGTGCAAACAGGCGGTTGAGTACCGAACGGTCTGCCCATTTGAAACGGTAGTCTATCGTTTCATCCTGAATAAGTTTTAGTGAGGAAACCGGACGTATTGTATAAGGAAAATATTCCACCGACTCTATCTCGTGGCCATACACCAGCCTGCAACGGGTACGCTCTTCATACCCCTCCGGATTGACAAAGTTCCGCACATCCAGCAAAGGGGAATCATTCCAAAAGAAACGCCGTGTTTCATTCATACGGCGATTGTGGTATTCTACATTTTTCAGTTCTCCGTTCTCTATACAGAGTGTTTCAATAAATCGGTACATATACTTTCTGTTTCATTTCTTCATATTCACTCCGTACATCACTCTTAAAAGTAATGCCCCCACCGCTTTTGTATACCATGCCTTGTTCTGTCTGCTCCAAGAAACGAATCAAGACTGCACTATCCAGATTATCACCATCAAAATACCCCATCACACCGGTATAAAAGCCACGGTGATAAGTCTCTGCCTCACGGATAATTTCTACAGTCTTCTTCTTGGGGGCACCGGTAATGGAGCCGGCCGGAAGCATACAAAAGAACAGTTCGCCCAAACGACTGCGATAGTCTTCGGGCAGTCTGCCGCGTATCTCCGAACTCATCTGAAGCAGCGTACTCCGATGAGTAATGAGTTTTTCCAGATAGCGATAACGCGTCACGGTAACTTCTGTGGCCACCTGACTCAGGTCATTGCGAATTAAATCGGTAATAGTAGCATGCTCGGCGGTTTCTTTCTCATCGCCCAGCAACTGCTCACGGGCATGAGGCAAAGTGGCATCGATAGTGCCTTTCATGGGGTATGAATATATAAACCCGTCTTTTATGCGGACAAAGGTCTCGGGAGAAAAAACAGTAAAGGAATCTTTTACCCAAAGTTTATACTTTGCCCGTGCATGATCGAACACTTGCCGGAGCGTCAGGTTGGTGCGGACAGGAGTCGCACAGGTCAAATTGGTCAGAAAAGAATTGCCTCCGTATAAATTGCGGTAAACTATATCGAACGATCTGGCATATTCTTCAAACGACTGAGGAAAAGCCTGCCAGTCGAATGAATCTGGGAAAGGTGTGACTTTGTCTTTTACATTCGCTACATCGGGAAATACAAACAAGAGGTCTTCCGAAGAAAGCTTCGATGTTTCTTCCACCAAACACTTTTCTCCGTCGAAATCTACCAGAAAAAAGAAACTGCGCCGTTCGCTCCCCCACAGGTTCATACGCGAAACAGCTTCTTCCCGATTACAAAATACAAGATTACCTTTATTCATAATTATTTTCCGCAATAAAACTTAGACAGTGTGCAAAGATACAACGATTAAAAGGATATTTTGTTTTTTGTCCTATCTCTCTTACTAAATCCATTTGCCACTTCTGTCATTACATTCCGTTTTTACAAAATAGACTTCACCATTTTTCAAATTGACCAAAATACGGTGAAATAGAACACTTTTCCGGAGTAAACAATCTTCTTCTTTCTAAATTTAATATCTACTTTTGCCCATAACCAATTACAAATAAACCATGTATCAGACTAAATATTTATTTCAGTTATACACTCTGATTACGCTTTGCTTCCTATCCGGATGCGACATGATAGAGTATCACCCGTACGATTTAGATATAGACGGAGAGACCGGAATAAACGATAAAAACATTCAGGAAATAGAGCAAAGCCTGCAAACAAAAGAAACAATCTCTTTTGCAGTCATCAGCGATACCCAACGCTGGTACGATGAAACGGAAGATGCAGTAGAGAATATCAATGCACGCAATGACATTGACTTTGTTATACATACTGGAGATATTTCTGATTTCGGAATGAAACTGGAATTCGAGAAACAAAGAGACATCCTAAACCGTCTGACAGTTCCTTATGTATGCCTTTTAGGAAATCACGACTGCTTGGCCACTGGAAAAGAAGTGTTCAATCTAGTTTTCGGGAAAGAGAATTATGCTTTTACAGCAGGAGATGTACGTTTCATCTGCCTTAACACCAATGCCTTGGAATTTGACTATACAGAAGCTGTGCCCGATTTTACGTTTCTTCGTAACGAGCTTGAGAACCTTTCTCCTTCCATCAAAAAAACTGTAGTAGCAATGCATGCAGCCCCCTATTCCGAACAGTTTAACAACAATACGGCTTTTATCTTCCACGAGTACATCAAACTGTTTCCCAGTCTTCAGTTCTGTATTCATGGACATGGCCATACCCTCAGTGCAAAAGATTTATTTGAAGACGGAATCTTTTATTACCAATGTGCCAATATAGAAAAACGTTCCTATTTACATTTCACCATCACTCAAGATCAGTATACCTATGAAGTCATTGATTTTTAAAATTCATTTTCTCTTTATACTTATTTCCTTTCCTGCTTTGCTTTTTGCGGAATCGCCTTCCGATTCTGTCACAACAGTACGAAAATGGGATAAAAGAGTTCATTTAAGATATAAAGGATGGCAACGTTTAAAGCCGACTCATGTTAAATACCAATATGCAGGAGGCATGGGAGTTTCTTCTTTGGGTATAGGGTGGGATTACGGAAAGCGTGCGCAATGGGAAACGGATTTCTTTGTAGGATATCTTCCTAAAAAATATGCAAACCAGTTCAGGCTTACCTTTACTGTCAAACAGAACTATATTCCTTTCAGCATTTCACTGAATGATCATTGGGCTATAGAACCTTTTTACTTTGGTCTTTATGTAACAACCATTGCAGGTGAAGAATTCTGGAAAAAAGAACCGGGCCGTTATCCTAACAAGTATTACAACTTCAGTACAAAACTCCGCCCTTATATTTTTATAGGACAACGAATAGGTTTCAATCCTCATCATAAAACATTACGAAACATCTCACTGTTCTACGAAGTCGGCACTTGTGAGTTATACATTATCAGTAAGGCTACTAACCATGCTCTTACAATGAAAGACATCTTAAGATTCTCTTTCGGAGCAAAGGTGCAGTTATTCAAAGAATAAACTCTTAGGGTATTATTCAAAACGAATGGACTTGGCCGGATGAATGCGGCTTATGAGATAAGACGGACCGACAAGCATCAGAACAGACACAATGAGTGTACAGATATTGAGCAACAGATAAATTCCCCAATTGAATTCAACCGGAACAAAGTCTACATAATAAGTAGCAGGATCGAGTTTTACGGGATGGAAGAAATACTGTATGACACAAATGGACAGTCCGATTGCATTTCCCCATATCATCCCCTTGGTAATAAGAAAGACCGAGAAAGATAGAAAGACTTTGCGGATAGCTGTATTGTCTGCTCCCAATGCCTTAAGCACTCCAATCATATTGGTACGTTCCAATATAATAATCAACAGACCGGATATCATGGTAAAGCCTGCGATTCCTATCATCAGAATCAAGATTACCCATACATTGATGTCCAGCAAATCGAGCCATGCAAAAATCTGAGGATACGCTTCTTCTACCGTACGGGAATAATATATGCTTCCATAACGATCTTCTTTCGTATCGAGATGTTCACGGAATCTATCGTTTACCCAATCCAGTTTACTATAATCAGAAACGGCTGCTTCCAGTCCACTTACCTGTTCGGACTTCCAGTTGTTCAAACGATTCACTGTATACAGGTCGGTCACCAGAAACAGATCGTCGTAAGCCGAAAAATTAGTCTGATAAATCCCTGCAACTGTCAAACGGCGAGCCCGTATCTTGCTTTCCAAATAATATGTATACAGCTTATCGCCTACTTTCAAAGATAATTTATTAGCGATAGTCCGTGATACCAGTACCTTACCACTCGATGCCGAATCTGCAAAAAGAGGAATCTCTCCTTCTTGCAGATGTTTCTTAAGGAAAGTCAGATCATATTCCTGTCCTATTCCTTTGAGTACCATTCCCTGGAAATTATCTGATGTCATAATCATGCCCGGTTTTGTAGAGTACCGCTGTACGTGGTTCACTTCCGGTACAGACTGCAACACCTGCATCAAGCTGTCATTTCCCACTATCGGTGTAGCCTGATAAGACTGAGCATCGTCCAAGCTGGTCACTAAGATATCGGCTCCCAAGCCTACAACCTTATCGCGTACCTGATGCTTGAAACCGATTACAACAGCTACCACTACAATCATGACAGCCAAACCAATAGCAATGCCTGCCACAGCAATATGTATGGCAGGCTTAGAGACTTCTTTTCCGTCTTTATTATTTTTGTAAATACGACGAGCTACAAATAGTTTCCAGTTCATATCAGCACGAAAATTGCTTAATCGTCTACTCTTCCCGGATAAGCGTCCAGAGCTTTACGTAGCACATAGAGAGCACGAACCAAATCTTCCTTTTTCAAAACGTAAGCTACACGTACCTCATTCTTTCCTTTACCCGGTGTGGTATAGAATCCGCTGGCCGGAGCCATCATGACGGTTTCCCCTTCATAGTCGAACTCCTCCAAACACCATGCACAGAATTTTTCACTGTCATCGACAGGAAGTTTGGCTACCGTGTAAAAAGCACCCATAGGAATAGGAGAATAAACCCCTGGTATACGATTCAATCCGTCAATCAAACATTTACGACGCTCTACGTATTCATCATACATTTCACGAGTATATTCTTCCGGCTCATCCAATGAAGCTTCCGCTGCAATCTGTCCAATCAAAGGAGGACTCAAGCGTGCCTGACAAAACTTCATAACCGCTTTACGTACCTTGGGATTCTTTGTAATCAAAGCACCAATACGAATACCACACTCCGAATAACGCTTAGATACTGAATCAATCAAGACGACGTTCTGCTCTATTCCCTCCAAATGACAAGCCGAGATATAAGGAGAACCTGTATAAATGAATTCACGGTAAACCTCATCCGAGAACAAGAACAAATCGTACTTCTTTACCAAATCACGAATCTGATTCATTTCTCTTCGCGTATACAAATAACCGGTAGGGTTATTCGGATTACATATCAAAATACCTTTGGTCCGTTCGTTTATCAGCTCTTCAAACTTCTCAACCTTAGGAAGGGAGAAACCTTCTTCGATTGTAGTCGTTACGGTACGAATAATTGCTCCTGCCGAAATAGCAAACGCCATATAATTGGCATACGCCGGTTCTGGTACAATGATTTCATCACCCGGATTCAAACAGCTCAAAAAAGCAAACAATACAGCTTCCGAACCTCCTGTTGTAATAATGATATCATCCGGATCCAAATGAATGGCATATTTCTCATAATACCCAACGAGCTTTTCCCGATAACTACGATAGCCTTGACTGGGACTATACTCAAGTACTGTGCGGTCGATATGTCGAATCGCATCAAGGGCGGCTCGAGGAGTAGGCAAATCCGGCTGACCGATATTCAAATGATAGACATGGATTCCTCTCTTTTTTGCATTCTCTGCCAAAGGAGCCAACTTTCTGATAGGTGACTCTGGCATTTCCTGACCTCTGATGGATATTTCTGGCATATACAATAATTTTAAAACATTATTGCAAAGATAACGGTAAAGGAGAAAACACGCAACTAATATGAGAGAATAAATCCCAGCAAACTACCATTAAGATTCTTACATAAAGTCAATGTATGTTATCAAAACTCATTTTATAAGGTCAGCTCAAAATAAAAACATATATTTGAATTAACAGTTAACACAAATATTCAGAATCATGGATTTATACCTTATTATATTCACTTCCGGTAATTACAGAAAAGAGCAAGTTTATGAAAGCCACAAAGATTTATTTGTTGCTTTGGAAAACCATTTCACGCTTCATCTTATAAACTATAAAGATGCAGATACAATTCCAAGCAATTCTTACAAGATGGCTTTCATAGCAAGCGGACAGGTAGAAGATAAAGTAATCAGTAATTTCAGCATCTTCCCCTATCCCATTACTTTACTGACCGACGGACTGAACAATTCATTGGCAGCGGCAATGGAAATTGCTGCATGGATTCGAAGCAAGGACATGAAAGTACAGATAATCCATGGCCGTACACAGGAAATGGTTAGTCAAGTACTGCAACATCATCAAGCTTTCCAGGCACGTCATTACCTAAAAGGAAAGAGAATCGGTGTCGTGGGCACTCCATCTTCCTGGCTAGTGGCTTGCCATGTAGACTATCTGCTTGCCAGCAAAAGATGGGGAGTGACATATGTAGATATTCCAATAGAAGAAGTCTATAAATTATACAATCAAATTACAGATGATGAAGTGGGAGTAGAAGCTTCTCTTTTTGCAACCCGGGCACAAGCTTGCCAAGACACGACTCCCGAGATTTTACTTCAAGAAATGCGTTTATACAAGGCTGTCAAAACCATTTGCAAAGAAGAGAAACTGGATGCGGTCACTTTGTCCGGCGCATTATTGACAGAAGAATTACAACTGACCGGTTGCCTTGCCAGTTCTTTGCTCAATGACGAAGGAATACCTTCCGGATGCGAAGGTGATTTACAGGCAATCATGACACTTCTGATGGCAAAGGCTCTGACAGGACAAACTTGTTTTATGGGCAATCCGGCTTTTATCGATACCCAGAACAACGAACTGCTATTAGCACATTGTTCAATACCTACCAGCATGACAGACAGCTACATCATCCGTGATCATTTCGAAGCAGCTACAGGTATTGGTATACAAGGTATCGTACACCCTGGCGATGTGACCATTTTCCGTTGTGGAGGAGAATGTCTGGATGAATATTTTGTCACAGAGGGATACTTGACGGAAAACATGAATCTTCTTACAGCCTGCCGTACACAATTAAGAATAAAACTGGACAAGCCTGTTTCTTATTTCTTAAAAAATCCGTTAGGCAATCATCATGTGATGTTACTTGGGAAACACGCACAAGCCATACAGGAGTTCATGCAACAAAACCGGTGCAAACTGAGAGAATAAAGGATAGAAAAGTGAATTACTTTCTGCCATGAAGAAGTCGATAGTCTGTATTTTTTAATTTATCTTTGCATAAAAGATACTAACCCTTAAAAGAAAAAACAGTCATTATGATGCATAATTGGTTTGAATGTAAGATTCGTTACGAAAAAGTCATGGAAAATGGAATGAACAAGAAAGTAACAGAACCTTACTTGGTAGATGCACTCAGTTTTACAGAAGCAGAATCACGTATTATTGAAGAAATAACTCCTTTTATCAGCGGAGAATTTACAGTTTCCGATATCAAAAGAGCCAACTACAGCGAACTTTTCCCCTGTGAGGAAGACAGTGCAGACCGTTGGTTTAAATGCAAATTGTACTTCATCACACTCGATGAAAAAAGCGGAGCAGAAAAAAAGACTGCAACCAACGTACTGGTACAGGCAGCTGACTTACGGGATGCTGTCAAGAAACTGGATGAAGGAATGAAAGGAACAATGGCAGACTATTCCATTGCATCCGTAGCCGAAACAGCTATCATGGATGTATACCCTTATTCTGCCGAACCTGATGTAAAGCCAGAGTTCCCTGACGCAGACAAAAGATAAATAATATCCAACCGCCTATGGACATCCAAGCAAATTTAAAGGAAGTACTTACCAGTTTACCTGCACAGGTAAAACTGGTAGCGGTATCGAAGTTTCACCCTAATGAATCGATAGAACAGGCTTATCGGGCAGGGCAACGTATATTTGGAGAAAGTAAAGTACAAGAACTTACCGGCAAATATGAAACGTTACCCAAAGATATAGAATGGCACTTCATTGGACATTTACAAACCAACAAGGTCAAGTATATTGCTCCCTATATCGCCATGATACATGCCGTCGATTCTTACAAGCTGTTAGCCGAAATCGACAAACAAGCAGCCAAAAACGGCAGAGTAATACCTTGCCTTCTCGAAATACACATCGCACAAGAAGAAAGCAAATACGGTTTTACCTTTCAGGAATGCAGAGAAATGCTTGAAGCCGGAGAATGGAAAAACCTCACACATATCTGCATTGCCGGATTGATGGGAATGGCTACTTTCACAGAAGATGAAACAGAAATAAAAAGAGAATTTGATTCACTGAAACAGTTCTTCAACGAAATCAAACAGAATTATTTTGCTGACAGAGATACATTCCGGGAAATTTCGATGGGAATGTCGCACGATTATCCACTCGCAATAGAAGCAGGAAGTACCCTGGTACGAGTAGGCAGTAAAATATTCGGAGAAAGAATTTATTAAAAAAACAAGCAATATGGAACAATTGAAAACTACATTTGCAGGATTATCACTGAAAAATCCCATTATTATCAGTAGTTCGGGATTGACTAACAGTGTAGAGAAAATAAAAAAACTGGAAGAAGCCGGTGCAGCAGCCGTTGTACTTAAATCTGTTTTCGAAGAACAAATCAACATGCAGGCAGGTTCCATGCAGGGCTATGGTTCTCCTGAAGCAGACGACTATTTGGGAGCTTATGTACGCTCACATGCATTGAGCGAACACATCAGCCTCATCGAACAGGCAAAAAAAGAATGCTCTATTCCTGTCATCGCCAGCATCAACTGCTACAGCGACAGTGAATGGACTGACTTTGCAGCAATGATGCAGAACGCAGGAGCTGATGCTTTGGAGCTGAACATCTTGTCATTGCAGACCGACAAAGATTATAAATTCGGTAGCTTTGAGCAGCGCCATATCGATATTCTCTGCCATGTAAAGAAGGTTGTCAACATTCCTATAATTATCAAATTAGGAATGAACTTTACCAATCCTATAGCTCTTATCAACCAGCTTTATGCCAACGGAGCAGCTGCCGTTGTTTTATTCAACCGTTTCTACCAGCCCGACTTCAACATTGACACACTAAGCTTTACAAACACCAACGTAATGAGTACTCCTCAAGAACTGGCAAGCCGTCTGCGCTGGACAGCAATTGCTTCTGCGGAAGTTCCACAGATAGACTATGCTGTATCTGGTGGTGTACATTGCGGCAAAGGTGTTATCAAATCCATTTTAGCAGGTGCATCGGCTGTAGAAATTTGCAGCGTTATTTATCAATATGGTGCAAAAGAAATTGCAAAAATAGAGAAAGAACTGGCAGAATGGATGAACGAACAGGGATACAATACTATTTCTCAATTCCAGGGCAAAATGAACGCTTCTGCATGTGGAGACGTAAACCCGTTCGAACGTACCCAGTTTATGAAATATTACAGCAATCACGAAGAATAAGTATAAGTGAACAGAACAGGGGAAATATTTCCCCTGTTCTGTATAAACCAATCAGTCTCCCTTATATTGTTGCAACCATGAAAAGTCTATTCAGCCTCATAGGATTACTGCTGCCTGTTGCCGGACTGGCACAAACGGAAGTCCAACCGGACAGTTTAGTATGTTCACCCATATCAGCTTCTAACGACAGTCTTTATGTACCATTACAGTCACCAGTCGTAGAATCCGGAATATACAGACCCTTTGGCTTATACGGTATTACTCCTTTTGGATATGGCTTCTCGACATGGGAGTTGCACAAAGGTTTCAATGCTTCCATCGGACTAAACCTTACATTCAGTCCCAGCCGTTATGCCCCTTCAGGCGTCGGATTCGGACAAGATGCAGCATTCATGTATGCCGTTCCGGTAAGCAACCGCATCAGCATTGCAGGCGGACTTTATGCAAGCAACATGAACTGGGGATTCGTAAACTATCAGCAAGTAGGAATTGCAGGGGTAGCCGCTTTCCAGCTGACAGACCGGATCAGTTTTACGGCTTATGGAGTCAAATCACTGACACCTCAACGTCCCCAATACTATTATCCCCTGCCCAACTACAATCCTGACAGATTTGGCGGCATGTTCAATTTTAAGATTGGAGAAAGCGCAGCCATCAGTATAGGAGTAGAAAGCAGACAAGGGAATACCCCCTGGTGGTATTAGCCTACTTTTCTATAAAACCATACAAACTCATGAACAAATCTTTGTTAATCTCACTGGCAATCAGTCCGATTGTCTCTGCCGCAGCCAATACACCGAACAGTAACACACCTAATATCATCCTGTTTTTAGTAGACGATATGGGATGGCAAGATACATCTGTTCCTTTTTACAACAACGAGAAAACCAACCTGAACAAACGTTACCATACTCCCAACATGGAGCGTATGGCTCAAATGGGAGTCCGTTTTACAGAAGCATATGCCTGTGCCGTATCATCCCCTACCCGTTGCAGTATTATGTCGGGAATGAATGCAGCACGCCATCGGGTAACCAACTGGACCCTGAACTATGATGAAAAGACAGATGCTCCCAGTGCAACCCTCGATATTCCAGACTGGAACTACAACGGCATCCAACCGGATACGGTAACCACTGCATACAATCGTAAAAATACCACACCTATTACTTCACTCCCAAAAATCTTACACGATAACGGATATTACACCATCCATTGCGGGAAAGCCCATTTTGGTGCAAAAACTACTCCGGGAGCCAATCCTGCAACAATGGGATTCGACGTGAATATTGCCGGAGGAGCAAACGGAGCACCAGGAAGCTATCTGGGAACAGAATTCTTCGGAAAAGGAAGTCCGCAAGAAGTAAAAGGAATGGAGAAATATTACGGACAGGATATTTTCCTTACCGAAGCACTCACGATAGAAGCACTGGAAGCGCTGAAAAAACCTATTGCAGAAAATAAACCGTTTTATCTGTACATGTCGCACTATGCAGTTCATTCGCCCTACAATAATGACAAACGTTTTTCGGACAAATACCGCGGTAAGTTCGACGAACAACTTCAGGCTGGGCTCAATGAAAACGAAGCCCGATATGCGGCCATTGTAGAAGGTATGGACAAGAGTTTGGGAGATATCTTGGACTTCTTGGGAAAGAACCCGGAAGTAAAACAGAACACCATCATACTGTTTATGTCGGACAATGGAGGACAAGGATTGAACAACGTACGACAGGGACGTGAAAACCGAGACCAGAACTTCCCGGCAAGAGCAGGAAAAGGCTCTGCTTTCATGGGAGGCGTACGCGAACCGATGATGGTATACTGGCCGGGAGTAACCGAAGGAAACTCGCTCAACGACCAGCGTGTGATGGTAGAAGATTTCTACCCCACCATACTCGAGATGGCAGGTGTTACACAATATTCTCCTGTACAGACTATCGACGGAGTCAGTTTCGTAAAAGCCTTGAAACAGCCTGCTTATCGATACGAACGTCCCATCTACTGGCATTTCCCTAACCTTTGGGGAGAAACCCAAAATACAGAAGAAGGCTACGGAGCATATTCCGCTATTTTGAAAGGAGACTATCACCTGATTTACACTTGGGAGACAGGACAAAAAAGACTATACAATGTCAGAGAAGATATCGGTGAGCAAAACGATCTCTCCAAAGTCTATCCTGAAATAGTAAATGAACTTTCGAAAGAATTGGGTAACTACCTCCGCCAAGCCAATGCTCAACGGCCTGTAATCAAAGCCACTCAAAAGGTTTGTGCATGGCCCGATGAACGATAAATTCAGATACGATACTGATAATATGCTTTAGCCGACGCCGTCGGCTGTATAATCAACGACGCTGATTCCATAATTGACTACGCCGATTGTACAGCCGACGACGTCGGCTAAAATACCAATCCATTTCCGGAATACATTGCATACACATCATAAAGGCAGGTTCACTTGATGCATCATCAAATTGAACCAGCCTTTGTTTTTATTCTAAGCTTCCGACTTAATAAACCTCCATACTCCAGCGGCTATTGCTCCTCCAAGCATAGGAGCAACAATAAACAGCCACAATTGTCCCATAGCCTGACCACCTTCCATCAAAGCTGGTCCAATACTACGGGCCGGATTCACAGAAGTACCGGTGATAGGGATACAAACAATATGTACCAATACCAAAGTAAGACCAATCACCAGACCAGCCATATTGCCGGCTCCTTTCTTCTCGTCGGTAGTACCCAATACAACCCATACAAATAATGCCGTAAACACCGTTTCGGCAAGAAATGCCTGCCACATATGTTCGGGTGCAAAGCTATTGGCACCCGTGAATGTTGGCCCTTCATGTGCACCGGTTGCCACCAGCAAGGAAAGCAACAATGCCCCTAAAATACCGCCTACCACCTGAAACAGCATATACATCATGGCACGCTTCGTTCTCATTCTTCCCGAAAGCCATACACCCAAGGTAATAGCCGGATTTATGTGGCAACCCGAAATATTTCCTATGGTATAAGCCATAGCGACCACCGCAAGTCCGAAAGCGAAAGCCACACCCAAGGTCCCAACTCCATCACCTACCGTTCCGGCTATATTTCCAGCAAACACGGCACTGCCGCATCCCATCAATACCAGAACCAAAGTTCCGATTAATTCAGCTACATACTTTTTCATAGGCATTTTTATTTAAGTGAATAATTCAATGACCGACTGATTTTCCCTTTCATCAATTTTCTTCATCAATATGCGGAAAAGCCTCTTTCTCAAAGTTATAAAAAAAGAAGAAGAATCGTACATCACAAATGCAAAAAAATATCCATCCGGCAAAAGATTCATTTACATTCAAGAAATTTATTCTATCGTATTCCGATATGATTTTGCATAGAAATAAATTGCCCGACAAAGAATAAAAAGCTATATTTGCACAAACTACTGCCCCTATGTGCAGTTTAAATTTTAAATTATGGAAAAAAGTTTTTTAGCTTTTATAGAAGAAAGCATCAAAAAAAATTGGGATTTGGATGATCTGACCGACTATAAAGGTGCAACTTTGCAGTATAAGGACGTAGCTCGTAAAATAGAGAAATTGCATATTCTGCTTGCCGAGAGCGGAATACAACCTGGCGACAAGGTAGCCATTTGCGGACGGAACAGTTCACATTGGGGAGTGGCTTTTCTGGCCATCCTGACTTATGGAGCTGTAGCAGTCCCCATTCTTCACGAATTTAAAGCAGACAATATACATAACATTGTCAATCACTCGGGCGCCCGCCTTCTCTTTGCAGGAGATGTAATATGGGAGTCGCTCGACGAAAAGGAAATGCCTCAACTGGAAGGTATTATCCTAATGACAGATTTTACATTACTGGTATGCCGCAGTAAGCAGTTGGAATACGCACGCGAGCACCTCAACGAATTGTTCGGACGTAAATTCCCTCGTAATTTCCGTCGTGAACACGTAAGTTACCGCCGTGATGAAACAGAAGAACTGGCAGTCATCAATTATACCTCTGGCACAACCAGTGCGTCCAAGGGAGTAATGATACCTTACCGTGCTTTATGGTCTAACACACAGTTTGCTTTCGAGGTTCTGCCACTCAAACCGGGAGACAGAGTGGTATCCATGCTTCCCATGGCACACATGTATGGTCTGGCTTTCGAATTTTTATACGAAGTTGCGTGCGGATGTCATGTTTACTTCCTCACCCGTATGCCAAGTCCGAAGATTATCTTCCAGGCCTTTGCAGAAGTAAAACCACATATTGTCATCGCAGTACCTCTTATTATTGAAAAGATTATCAAGAAAAACGTATTGCCTAAGTTGGAAACACTGAAAATGAAAATCCTGCTTAAGGTACCTATTATCAACGATAAGATCAAGGCTACCGTACGCGAACACATGATACAGGGATTCGGAGGTAATTTCCACGAAATTATCATAGGTGGAGCAGCCTTCAATCAGGAAGTAGAGCAATTACTGAAAAGTATTGACTTCCCTTATACGGTAGGGTACGGAATGACAGAATGTGCCCCTATTATCAGTTATGAAGACTGGAAACGCTTCAAGCCGGGATCTTGCGGAAAATCAGCTCCACGTATGGAAGTGCGTATCGACAGTCCGGACCCGGAAAATATAGTAGGAGAAATTCTGACACGAGGTGATAACGTAATGTTGGGCTACTACAAGAACCCCGAAGCAACAGCTCAGGTCATCGACAAAGACGGATGGCTGCATACTGGCGATTTAGGAGTAATGGATGCAGCAGGAAACATTACTATCAAAGGCCGTAGCAAGAATATGTTGTTAGGACCATCGGGACAAAATATTTATCCGGAAGAAATCGAGGATAAATTGGCCAATATGCCTTTGGTAGCAGAAAACATTGTCATCCAACAGGCCGACCACAAACTGACGGCACTTGTATATCCCGACTTTGAAGAAGCATATGCACAGGGAATGACTGATGCAGACATTGCGCAGGTAATGGAAAACAACCGTATAGCTTTGAATGAAGAACTTCCGGGATACTCACAGATCACTCGTATCACTATACAACCAGAAGAGTTTGAAAAAACTCCTAAAAAGAGTATCAAACGCTTCTTATATCAGGATATAAAGTAAGTTCAAATGAAATCAAACAAACAACTCATAGCATTGTTCCTGTTAGGCTTTGTCCTGACAGGAACAAATAGTTCCTACTCGGCCAAGCCAAAAGGTCTCAAAAAAGGGCCCAATATGGCTCTCAGTATTACCAATAAGAAAAAGGATCCTCCTCAGACTTATGTAAATATTGGCTTGCTTAGTAATTATGCCAATTTGCAAGGCTTTGGCCTCAACGCCATTTCAAGTATTACTCACCAATACGTTAAAGGAATACAAGTTGCCGGTATTACTAACGTAACAGGATTAAATATGTCCGGTCTGCAAATTGCCGGCATTGCCAACGTAACAGGAAAAACATCCAATGGAATGGTATTATCTGGATTGATGAACGTAAGCGGCAAAGAAGCCAATGGGTTTCAACTCTCCGGCATTGGTAACGTAGTCAATGGAAGCACCAGAGGATTCTTTCTTGGAGGATTGATTAATCTGAGTGGAAAATCTTCCGGTGGTGTACATATAGCCGGACTGGCCAATATCAACGGTCAGGATTATTCAGGTATGTCAATCGGTGGATTAATGAATGTAAATGGCAACAGTATCAAAGGAGTGCAACTGTCGGCTTTGCTCAATGTAGCGGGAGAAAGCAATAAAGGGGTACAGTTGGCCGGATTAGGCAATGTGACTGTCAACAATAAAGGATTACAGCTTGGACTGGCAAACTACAGCGAACAGAACAGAGGACTACAAATCGGAGTAAGCAATGTAGAAACCAAAAGAAACAAGGGATGGCAATTGGGACTTATCAACATCAGCCAAGACAGTATTTCTGCACGGCAGATCGGACTGGTCAACTGGAACCCACGTACACGTCCCCAATTGATTATCTCCGGAGGTAATCTGAACAAGGTAAATGTAGCAGTGCGCTTTAAAAACCAACACACATATACCCAAATCGGTACAGGTGCCTATTATTTTGATACGGATGCCAAGTTTTCTTTCAGCGCGTTCTATCGTGCAGGAGTATATTATCCTATCCTCCCCCAGTTAGAAATCAGTGCCGATATGGGATATTATCATATCGAAAGCCTGAAGAATAAAGACAATGGATATCCAGCACGGTTGTATGCACTCCAGCCACGCGTCAACATTGAATATAATATAAGCAAGAAGATAGGTGTCTTTGCATCCGGTGGATATAACTGGACAAAGACATATGGTCACAGTGGAAACTTCGATGATAAAGCTACATTCGAAGTAGGTATTATTTTATTTTAATACCTACTTCTTTAAAAATATATCAGGCATTCAAGCTGGCAGACCTTACACGACTTAACGTTTCTGGAGTCATCTGCAGCAAAGAAGCTATATAAACCAACGGAGCACGCTTCAATATTTCAGGATGAAGTTGTAAAAGACGGATATATCGCTCATAGGCCGGTTCAAAACGTAATGTATCGGCCTTTATTTGCGATTCTATCAGCGAATACTCGAAGAACTTACGGTATAATTTACCTATATCCGCATGTTGCTCTGCCAATGCCTCTACTTCGCTTTTATAAATTTCCCATACGATTGTAGGTTCCAACGTTTCAATCATCAGACGGGTCGGCTCTTCTTTCAAATAGCTCTCCAGACAAATCACCATCCCCCCCTCATATGCAATATGCTCGGTTAAGTCTTTATCATATTTAAAATAAAACTGCCGCGTCATACCTTTTTCTATATAACGCATGCATTTGCAATACTCACCTTCGTTCAGAACACGCTCGCCTTTTTTATATTTTCTGCATACAAGAATATCTGCCAAGGCATGTATACTTTCCTTTTTCAACAAAACATGGTACTGAGCAGCAATGCTCCGTACTATTTCAACACTTGTTGTCATAAGTTTCTAAAGTTTATTTTACTTTTATCTTATCAAATCCTTCTCCGAAAACACCAATTACAGCACTTTGAGAGACAAAAGCATGAGGATCTATATCTTTAATTAAGCGAAAAATAGTACTAGACTCACGTTTCTTAGCCAGCACAAACATCATCTTCACATTATTTTGAGTATAACAACCTACGCCATCAATGAAAGTAACTCCACGATGCAAGTCTTTATTAATACGGCGTCCTATTTCTTCATACTTAGAAGATATAATGAAAAACTGCACAGACTGGCGGGCGCTGTTTACAACTTGATCCAAGACAAAACTGGAAATAAACAATACTGTATATCCGTATACTACCTTTTCCCAATCATGCAGCACCAGATAACTGGATGAAATGATAATCACATCACATATTAATATCACTCGACCTAGTGTGATATCACGATACTTATTGACTATTGCGGCAATGATATCTGTACCACCCGTACTTCCATTGGCGGAAAATGCTACACCAATACCACCTCCACAAAACGAAGCTCCCAACACACATGCCATAAACGGCTGATCGTGAATCAAGCCTTCTTTAAAAAAGCTCTGAATAACGCCTAAGATTGCAGTCAATACAAACACGGCAAATATCGTTTTCAAACAAAACTTCAAGCCTAGTATTTTCAAAGCCAGTAATAATAGAAGAAAATTAATAATCAAATAGGTATATTGAACAGGAAAACCTGTAGCCCAATAGACTATAGATGCAATACCCGGTACCGCACCCGATGGAATATCACTAGGCAGAAGGAATGCAGTCCAGCCAATACCATACATCACCATACCCAAAGCTATCATTAAATAATCTTTGGTTTCTCTCAAAATTTTCTGTTTACGAGTAGCAGATAAAGCCTGATTCATTGTCGTTGTTCTATTTAAAATTCAGTACAAAAATAGAAAAAAACCTAAATATAAAGGCAGAACATTTTATATTTTTCCAGAAAGACACAAAGAATACGTTAAAACAATCTTTATGTAAAAATCCATAAAACAAAATCTTTTGCAAATGACATAAAATTCGTATTTTTGCAGCAAAATAGTTTTTACTATTAAATTATGGCATTAGTAAACGAACATTTCCTCAAGCTACCTGACCAATACTTTTTTTCTGAAGTGACAAAAAAGGTCAATTCCTTCAAGGTAACTCATCCTAAGGCACGCATCATCGACTTAGGCTCAGGAGATGTCTCCCTTCCTCTTCCTCAAGCAGCTGTCAATGCCATGCACAAAGCAGCCGAAGAATTTACCAGTTCACACAGTTTTCATGGATATGCCCCCAGACAAGGTTATCCATTCCTTATCGAAGCTATTCTCAAGAATGATTATCTGTCTAGAGGTGTATCACTCGAACCCAGTGAAATATTCATCAATGACGGAGCAAAGACCGACATTGGTAATATCGGGGATATTTTGAGACATGATAACAGTATCGGAGTTACCGACCCGATTCATCCATGTTATATTGAATCGAATGTGATGTGTGGACGAGCCGGATGTTTTGAAGAAGAAGGTTTATGGAGTAATGTCGTTTATCTGCCTTGTACACCCGAAAACCAGTTCATGCCTCATATTCCCTCTCAGCGGATTGACATAATCTATTTATGCTATCCCAATGATCCGACAGGAGTTGCCATGAACAAGACAGAACTGAAGAAATGGGTAAATTATGCCATTGAAAATGATGCCTTGATAATGTACGACTCAACCTATGAGGCTTACATACAAGATCCGGATATTCCTCACTCCATCTACGAAATAAAAGGAGCTAAAAAAGTAGCAATAGAGTTTAGAAGTTTCTCCAAAACAGCTGGTTTTACCGGAGTAAGATGTGGATATACAGTTATCCCCAAAGAAGTCACGGCTACCACACTGAAAGGAGAGCGCATTATGCTCAACAAATTATGGAACCGACATCGCTCCATCAAATTCAATGGCGCATCTTACATCAGTCAGCGTAGCGCAGAAGCACTATACACATCCGAAGGAAAGAAACAAGTAAAAGAATTTGTATCTTATTACATGCACAATACACAACTGATGAAAGATATGCTTTCACAAACAAGCCTGTCTTTCTTCGGTGGAAATCATGCACCTTTCTTCTGGATAAAAGCTCCCGGCCATCTTAACTCCTGGCAATTCTTCGAGACTTTACTCTATGAAGCCAATATTGTAGGTACTCCAGGAATTGGATTTGGACAAAACGGGAATGAATATCTGCGCTTAACGGCTTTCAATACTACCGAGCAGTGTAAAGAAGCCATGCAGCGTATACAACAATGGGCTAAACAATAAGCAACTAAAATAAAAACAACAATAAAAACAACTTTAGGTATTATGTCAAAATTAAGATTCAGAGTAGTAGAACAGGCTTTTCACAAAAAACCGGTTGAAGTACTTTCACCAGCAGAACGCCCCAGTGAATACTTCGGCAAGTACGTGTTCAACCGCGAAAAGATGTTCAAATATCTGCCAAGCAAAGTCTATAATAAACTAATCGACGTAATAGACAACGGAGCAACACTTGATCGCAATATTGCCGACGAAGTAGCCAATGGTATGAAAAGATGGGCCATTGAGATGGGAGTTACTCATTATACTCACTGGTTCCAACCACTGACCGAGGGTACTGCAGAGAAGCACGATGCATTTGTGGAGCACGATGGAAAAGGTGGCATGTTGGAAGAGTTTTCAGGAAAACTGCTCGTACAGCAAGAATCAGACGGTTCATCTTTCCCCAATGGAGGTATCAGAAATACATTCGAAGCACGTGGATACAGTGCATGGGATCCTTCATCTCCAGTATTCATTGTAGATGATACATTGTGTATTCCTACTATTTTTATTTCATATACAGGTGAATCTCTGGACTACAAAACTCCATTGCTGAAATCTATCAGAGCGGTCACAAAGGCAGCGCTGGACGTAGTACACTATTTCGATCCTTCTGTAAAGAAAATCATCTCTTACTTGGGATGGGAACAAGAATATTTCCTTGTAGACGAAGGTCTTTATGCAGCACGCCCGGACTTATTGCTCACCGGACGTACCTTGATGGGACACGAAGCATCTAAGAACCAGCAGTTGGAAGACCATTATTTCGGTGCAATTCCAAGCCGTGTAGCAGCTTTCATGAAAGAACTGGAAATCCAATCATTGGAATTAGGTATTCCGGTAAAGACACGCCATAATGAAGTTGCTCCCAATCAGTTTGAGTTGGCTCCAATTTACGAAGAATGTAACTTGGCAGTAGACCATAACATGCTGGTGATGTCGTTGATGCGTAAAATCGCCCGCAATCACGGTTTCCGCGTACTGCTCCACGAAAAACCATTCAAGGGAGTAAACGGTTCAGGTAAACACAACAACTGGTCATTGGGTACAGACAATGGAGTGTTGCTGATGGCGCCAGGCAAAACATCTGAAGAAAACTTGCGCTTCATTACCTTCGTTGTAAATACCCTGATGGCAGTATACCATCATAACGGATTGCTGAAAGCTTCCATCATGAGTGCAACCAACGCACACCGTCTGGGAGCACACGAAGCACCTCCTGCAATTATTTCTTCTTTCTTGGGTACACAGCTTAGTAAAGTGCTGGATCATTTGGAAGAAAGCACCAGCAACGACCTGGTATCTTTGGGAGGCAAGCAAGGAATGAAACTGGATATTCCACAGATTCCGGAATTGCTTATCGATAACACCGACCGCAACCGTACTTCACCGTTTGCATTTACAGGAAACCGTTTCGAATTCCGTGCACCGGGTTCGGAAGCCAACTGTGCAAGTGCCATGATAGCCTTGAACACAGCCATGGCTGAACAGTTGATACGTTTCAAAGAAGATGTAAACGAACTGATTGAAAAAGGCGAGCCTAAGATTTCTGCTATCATTCAGGTAATCCGCAAATACATCAAGGAATGTAAGCCTATCCGCTTCGATGGCAACGGATACAGCGACGAATGGAAAGAAGAAGCAGCACGCAGAGGTTTGGATTGTGAAACAAGCTGCCCGATTATCTTCGACAACTACCTGAAACCGGAAACAATACGTATGTTCGAATCTACAGGAGTAATGAACCGTAAAGAGCTCGAAGCACGCAACGAAGTAAAATGGGAAATGTATACCAAGAAAATCCAGATTGAAGCACGCGTGTTGGGCGATTTGGTGATGAACCACGTAGTACCGGTTGCTATCGAATACCAGACCAAACTGATAGACAACGCTTACAAAATGAAATCTCTCTTCTCTGCAGAAGAAGCAGCAAGCCTGTCGGCAGAAAATCTGGCTATCATCAAGGAAATTGCAGAACACACTGCTTTCATCAAAGAACAGGTGGATGCAATGGTAGAAGCACGTAAAGTTGCCAACCGCATAACAGAAGAACGTGCCAAAGCGATTGCTTACCACGACAACATTGCCCCCATGCTGGAACAAATCCGTTACCACATCGACAAGCTGGAACTGATTATCGACGACCAGATGTGGACACTGCCCAAATACCGTGAACTGTTGTTCATCCGATAAAAACAATTCAAAGTATTACAACCCATATACACCCGCCAGCCTCATGCAACACAAGGCTGGCGGGTGTTTTTTCTTTTTCCCGCATAAAAAACGCATAAACTAACCCTTGCAATAAACAAAAGTACGTATCTTTGCGCCATGGAATGGTTATATGATTTATTTTTCAATCACTCCGCATTGCAGGCAGTCGTCATTTTATCACTCATCATTGCAGGCGGATTAGGACTCGGCAAAATTCATATCTGCGGAATTTCGCTGGGAGTTACATTTGTTTTCTTTATGGGGATTTTCGCCGGGCATCTGGGTTTCTCTATCGACCCTCAAATGCTCACTTACGCAGAAAGTTTTGGCTTAGTAATTTTCGTATACGAACTTGGGCTACAAGTTGGTCCCGGTTTTTTCAGTTCCTTTCAGAAAGGAGGATATAGACTTAATTTACTAGGATTAGGAGTTATCCTGTTAGGCACCATTATGGCTGTAGCCTTAAGCAAGACCACCTCCATTTCCCTGCCCGACATGGTGGGAATCCTATGCGGTGCCACAACCAATACTCCGGCACTCGGTGCTGCCCAGCAAACCCTTAAACAACTGGGTGAGCCGACCAGCGGAGCTGCACTAAGTTGTGCAGTCACCTATCCGTTAGGAGTAGTCGGTGTCATTCTGGCCATCATTGTGGTACGAAAACTCTTTGTCCGTCCGAAAGATCTGGAAGAACAGGAACACGATGATCCCAATCATACTTACATTGCTACCTTTCAGGTACACAATCCGGCTATCTTCAACAAAAGTATTCAAGACATAGCCAAGATGAGTTATCCCAAATTCGTCATCTCACGAATCTGGAGAGAAGGTATGGTAAGCATTCCTACTTCTGACAAAATCCTGAAAGAAAACGACCGTCTGTTAGTCATTACAACCGAAAAAGATGCTCCGGCTCTGACTATTCTATTCGGAGAACAGGAAAACCGCGACTGGAACAAGGAAGACATCGACTGGAATACCATAGACAGCCAACTTATTTCAAAGCATATTATCATATCGCGACCGGAAATAAACGGAAAGAAACTGGGAGCTTTGCGCCTGCGTAACACATACGGTATCAACATCAGCCGTGTACTGCGTAGCGGTGTACAACTACTGGCCACTCCGGGACTTATCTTGCAGTTGGGAGACCGTCTGACCGTAGTAGGCGAAGCAGCTGCCATTCAGAATGTAGAAAAAGTGTTGGGAAATAGAGTCAAGACCTTAAAAGACCCAAACCTTGCTTCCATCTTTATCGGTATTGTATTAGGATTGATTGTAGGTTCCATTCCTATTGCCATTCCGGGCATCAGTTCTCCGGTGAAATTAGGACTGGCGGGAGGACCTATCATTATCGGTATCTTGATTGGTGCCTATGGTCCACGCTTCCATCTGCTTACTTACACCACACGCAGTGCCAACCTGATGCTGCGCGGTATAGGTCTGTCGCTCTATTTAGCCTGTCTGGGACTTGATGCCGGAGCACAGTTCTTCGAAACTGTCATGCGCCCGGAGGGTGCTTTATGGGTAGGCATCGGATTCCTTATTACTTTTATTCCGGTTGTCATCATGGCCTTGGTCGCATTACGCTTTTGCGGTCTCGATTTTGGCAATACCTGCGGAATGCTCTGCGGAAGTATGGCCAATCCGATGGCACTGAATTATGCCAACGATATTATTCCCAACGATAATCCTTCTGTAAGCTACGCTACAGTCTACCCTCTCGGCATGTTTACCAGAGTCATTATCGCACAACTTATTTTAATGTTCTTTCTATAACTTAATCTGACCCATGAACATATACAAGCAAATTACTCCCGAAATCATCAAGCAGGACCTCCGTTATTTGGAGTTGCTGTCACATAATTTCCCAACCATTGCTGCTGCAAGTACGGAAATCATCAATCTGGAAGCAATCATGAACCTTCCTAAAGGTACGGAACATTTTCTGGCCGACCTGCACGGCGAGTATGAAGCTTTCCAGCATGTACTGCGCAATGCTTCGGGTGCCATCAAACGCAAGGTAAACGAAATCTTCGGCAATACCCTGCGCGAGACAGAGAAGAAAGAAATCTGCACACTGATTTACTATCCGGAACAAAAGCTTCAGCTGGTAAAGGAAACAGAAACAGATATTGTAGACTGGTATGTCATCACCCTGAACCAGTTGGTAAAGGTATGCCAAAATGTGTCATCCAAATATACACGTTCAAAAGTACGTAAAGCTTTGCCCGAAGAATTCTCGTACATTATTCAGGAGTTGCTTCACGAAAGCAGTATCGAACCCAACAAGCAGGCTTATATCAATGTCATTATACGCACCATCATCGATACACACCGTGCCGATGAATTCATTATTGCAATGTGCAACCTGATTCAGCGTCTGACAATCGACTCACTGCACATCTTGGGCGATATCTTCGACCGTGGTCCTGGACCGCATATCATCATGGATATATTGTGCAACTACCATAACTTTGACATCCAATGGGGAAACCACGATATTTTATGGATGGGTGCTGCAGCAGGCAACGACTGCAACATAGCCAACGTACTGCGTCTGGCCATGCGCTACGGCAACCTTTCTGCACTAGAAGACGGATACGGTATCAACCTGTTACCGCTTGCCACTTTTGCAATGGAGGCCTATGCCGATGATCCATGTACCAATTTCTTCCCCAAAATAGACAAGGAAGCCAGCCCTTACAACGAAAAGACAATCCGCCTCATCGCACAGATGCACAAAGCCATCAGTGTGATTCAGTTCAAACTGGAAGCCGAAATCATACAGCGCCGTCCGGAATTCCGAATGGAAGACCGTATGTTGTTACACTGTATCAATTTCGAACGAAAGACATTGATGCTGAACGGAAAAGAATATGAAATGAGAGACTGTTACTTCCCTACAGTCGATCCGGCCAACCCATATAAACTGACCGAAGAAGAACAGGAAATTGTAACCAAACTGCACCATTCTTTCACCAGCAGTGAAAAATTGCGCAAGCACATGAAATGCCTGTTCCGCTATGGCTGCATGTACAATGTATGCAACTCCAATCTGCTGTATCATGCCTCCATGCCTCTAAACGAAGACGGCAGTCTGAAAGAAGTAGATATTGCAGGTAAACGGTACAAAGGAAAAGCACTTCTGGAACGGGTAGGACAACTCATCCGACAGGCTTATTTCGACGACAACGAAAGTAAAGAAAAGGCATTTGCTTTAGACTACGTATGGTACCTGTGGTGCGGAAAAGATTCTCCAGCCTTCGATAAAAGCAAAATGGCGACTTTTGAACGTTACTTCTTAAGCGATAAAGAAACACATAAGGAAGTAAAAGGTTATTACTACGAACTGCGCAACCGTGAGGATGTATGCGACATGATTATGGATGAGTTCCAGGTAGAAGGCGAGCATCGTCACATCATTAACGGACACGTACCTGTAAAGGCTGTCAAAGGAGAAAAGCCGATCAAGGCCAATGGTAAACTGATGGTGATTGACGGAGGATTCTCGAAAGCCTACCAACCAGAAACAGGTATAGCCGGCTATACACTGGTTTATCACTCACGCGGTTTCCAGCTGGTACAGCATGAGCCTTTCACCTCTACACAGAAAGCCATCGAAGAAGGCCAGGACATTAAGTCGACTACCCAGTTGGTAGAAATGAGCAGCAAACGCATGATGGTAAAAGACACCGACAAGGGAAAAGAATTGAGTATTCAGATAGAAGACCTGAAAAAGCTGCTGGTTGCCTACAACACCGGCATCATAAAGGAAAAAGCACTTTAATGACAATCGGAACAATCCGTTTCATACACATACAGAAAACCGGGATTCACTGTTCAGTGAATCCCGGTTTCTTTTAAACCACCACACAACCGGCAAATAATCAATATGACACCTAAACAACGATTTTGCTATCTAAAACAAGAAAATTCCACTTTTCAGCTAACACACATTCTGCACAAAACACAGCTTCACGCTACTTTATGACCCTTTAAAAGAGGGTTAAACCATGCTATACAACAGCTTTTTCAAGCTTGTTTCACCATCAAATACGACTTGTATCGAAGGCTTACGATACCTGTACCGATTGCTTACGCGACAAGTCACGTACGCTTACGCTATCAGTCGCGTATATCAACACGACAAAAAATGGAATTTTCGCCCTCCAATTCATAGGTAAAATCTCATTTTCACCTTATTGTATACATTTACCGACTTTAAAAACCCATCTATTTTAAAAAGGCAAAAAGTATCCGTTTCCAGCCATTACACTACAAAAAGCTACACTTTAACACCTTTAAAAAGATAGAATAAGCAAAACAGTCAATTAAGGTTTCATTCGGATTTCAGAGAACCTCCAAAAACAGGCAAATTTGCAAGCGTCCTCGTATCCGAGTCCAAATAAAGCCGTGTAGAACGGTCTGATTTGACATTTTGTCAACTTCCTTCTGTGCCCACCAGTCTCATCAAAGAAAGTTACATTTTGTCACTTTCATTTTCAACTACAGTTCTCCTTCCGTATTCTCTCCCCTCCCTTCAGGAAATCAGACCTTTGTTCTTCCCCAGCCTCTTATAACAAGATAAAACAAGAGATGCCTGCTATTTCTTCTTCAGACTAAAACAGAAATTAATACCGATACCCACATTCAGTTCACGGCCCAGTGTGCTGCTACGATAAGAATAAGGTTGCATACCCGTTTCTGTTTCCAGTAGCAAATAACTCTCGGCGGAAGTCAGGGGCTGTCTGTACAAGACATCAAAAGTAATTGCAAAAAGAGGAGTCAGACGATACTGTGTCATGATGCCTACGTCCATACAGAATGTTTTTCCGTCACTTTCCAGACGCAGCTCACCATCCGACTCCTTCTTACGATTATATCCGTAAAAATTCTGTCCTATTCCTACGCGGGGATAACATTGCCAGCGCGTTCCCTCCAAACGGTACACTCCCCCTACGCTATAACCTATATGAAAATAGCTTAAAGGAGAGATAGCCGAAACAAAACCCTCCAAAAAGTCACTATGCTCCAGTTTGCTTACATAGTATTTCACACGGAAATCGGCATACCATCCCCAGCGTGCTCCACACAGATGAGTAAGCCGGATATCTTCTGCAGGAGCTACAGAAGGAGGTTCCCCAAAAATCCTTGCAGCCGGATTATCGGAATGATGAGCCAAGTCGATACTTCCCACAAACGTTGTGCTCAGATGAAGTTGCCGCTGATAACGCAAGGCTTCCAGTTTCTGCACGTTTGCGCTTTTCTCTTGAGCATATAGAGGAGTCATTACGAACATCAAGCCTCCTACACACAGTTTGACAAATCGGAGATTCATAATTATACTTTTGAACAGTCTGTTTCTACCTATATTTTTTCCAATCTAAGCCCGACTGCAGACAATTAATGCAGTAGGGGTCAGACAGATACATCTCATCAGTTTTTAAATGTAAGACTATATTTCCAATTAAACAAACTCCCTGCATCATTTTTTTTTCCAGGCAATTCCATCAGGCATATACATATCCTCTCCTTCATGTATTTCTCTCAATCCAAACGCTTTCCCTTCTCTCTATTACGAAACTCTTTGGGGGTAATTCCTGTATGCTTCTTAAAGAAGCGACTCAGATACGAAGAATCCGGAAAACAACAAATTCCTGCAACCTCTTCTACCGACAAATCCAGTTTATTCAGCTGGACTTTGATCTCAACGGTCAGCTGTTCATCAATCAACTCCTTCGGCGTTTTTCCTTTCGAATACTCCACGGTTATCTCATTCAAATAACGGGAGGAAATACAGAGCCTGTCTGCATAAAACCCGATCTGATGTTCTCGCAGAGCATGTTCGTGAATCAGATGCATAAAGCGGTGAAACAATAACTGCTTGCGAGTATACGAACGAGCTACTGATACATATGTATCCGGTATTGTACTGAAAATCCACATCAGCATACTCTGCAGGAAATTCAATTCCAGCCGTTCCTTGAAAAGACCGGCCGGCTGAGTGAAAAGCATTTTGGCCATATCCAGCCACAGATTGACTTTCTCCCAACTCTGAGCATCTTTCTCCTGTCCGTGATTGTACAAAGGAAATTCTCGCATGTAATTGAAAAAGGTTGTATCCAAAGAAACGGCAGCCTGCAGAAACACCCGCTTGGGATAAAGTACCATCCTTACCTGAAAATCATCGGAGGAATGAAGCAATTGCATGATACTTCCATCCCAGAAAATAATCTCGGACATCTCCTGCAAATGAAAGCATTGGGCACCTGTAGAAATAACTCCGTTGCCATGCACACACAGTATTTGCACCCCACAATTAAAATAAAGCGGAGACGGCAACAGAAAATCCAAATTACTTTCCTCGTAATAGATTCCGGAAAGAGAAGACAATAAAGAAGTATCCATCGCAAACTGACTTTTATGAAACAAAAGTAGCTATTTCAAGCCAATATTATACCTTAATTGTTCCGTTTATGAAAAAAACTGCGCAGAAAATGGTATCCGACATCCCCCATACATTGTCTATTTTTGCATCGTTTTTCAAACATCCTATTTTTATGACACAAAACAACTCTCAACTATTTATTCTGGTATTTTTAGGAATGCTTACAGCATTTGGTCCCTTTGTAACCGACATGTATCTTCCCACCTTACCTGCAATGACCAGTTATTTCCACACCACTTCTTCGCAGGTGCAGCTGGGACTTACAGCAAGTATGATAGGTCTGGCTGTGGGACAATTGTTTTTCGGACCACTGAGCGATAAATACGGGCGACGCCCTCCTCTACTTGCAGCTTTGATTCTGTTTTTATTGTCTACCATAGGTTGCCTCTGTTCGGAACGGATTATGCAATTTGTAGGATGGCGCCTTGTACAGGGTATAGCCGGAGCAGGTGGCATTGTGATTTCCCGCTCCATTGCTGCAGACAAATACTCTGGAAAAGAGCTGGCAAAAATGCTGGCAATCATTGGAGCCATCAACGGAGTAGCTCCCGTAGCAGCTCCCATTGCAGGAGGAAGTATGGCCGACAGTACGGGATGGCAAGGAATATTCTGGACCTTATTCGTATTAGGCATTATCCTGTTGGCAGGCTGTCTGCATTTTCAGGAATCACTTCCACGTACCCGACGACCTCATACAGAATGGAAAGATGTATATATTAATTTCATCAAGGTAATCCATAACCGCCGTTACATGTACTACATTCTCCAGTTTGGTTTCGGACAAGGAGTATTGTTTGCCAACATTGCTTCTGCACCTTTTATCATGCAGGAGCATTATGGATTCTCTCCCATGATGTTCAGCATTTGCTTTGGTATTAATGCCATTTCCATCGTGATTTCGGCTGCTTGTGCAGTCAAATTTCCCCATCCCGAACAAGCGCTGTATCGGGGTAGTATGGGAATGGTTGTCGTCTCAGCACTGCTTTGCATAGCCCTTGGTTCTGAATGCAGCTTTTGGATTTATGAAGTCCTTCTGATAGGCCTGCTCTCCATGTTAGGACTGACCTTTACGGCTTCAAACACGTTGGCCATGGACAGCGAACGCACTCATGCGGGTATGGCATCTGCACTGCTGGGAGCCTTAGGATTTGCATTCGGAGGTATCGTTTCGCCTATTGTAGGACTGGGGAATATCATGACATCTACCGGTATTGTATTCCTGGTAGGTTCGGTATGTTCTTTCCTCTGTACCCGTATGGCTTTACGACGCACACTTGCTTTAGCACAATATTATAAGAAATAAAATGTCGTCTTGATGACATAAAAAATGTCCGGCTGCTCCCATAGAAGGAACAACCGGACGTTTTTATTTCAGATGAGTTTATTGGTTCACAAGGAACACTGCTCTTACACAATCTTATTGGTCACTCTATCCGGAAAAACCACAGTCGGTTTAAACGACTTGGCTTCCTCGAAATCCATCAAAGCGTACGACATGATAATAACCACATCGCCTACCTGTACCTTACGTGCAGCAGCACCATTCAAACAGATGCATCCGGAACCACGCTCACCTTTTATAATATAGGTTTCGAAACGTTCGCCGTTATTATTATCTACGATTTGCACCTTTTCTCCTGCAATCATATTGGCTGCATCCATCAAATCTTCATCGATAGTAATACTACCCATGTAATTTAAGTTGGCTTCGGTGACAGTTACGCAATGAATTTTCGATTTCAAGACTTCTATCATCATCGCTTTAATTACTCCTTATATTTTATATTATCAATTAAACGTACTTCACCGCAGAACACAGTAATACATCCCACAATATAATGGCTGTCCTCCCAATTTGTCACTGTCTGCAAAGTATTTCCATCTACCACTTCAAAATACTCCAGTTCCAATCCTTCTGCTTCGGCAATCGCTGCTTCTACAAATTGCTTTGTTTCTGCCAATGTATGAGTTTTTCCATACTCCACACTATCAAACAGAGTTTTTGAAATCTTCAATGCCTGCACACGCTGTTCTGCAGACAAACGTGCATTACGACTGCTCAAAGCCAATCCGTCTGCTTCGCGGACAATCGGACAACCTACAATTTCCAAGTCGAAAGGATACTTGCGCACCATTTCACGGATAATAGCCAACTGCTGGAAGTCTTTCTCGCCAAAATACGCACGGGTAGGCTCCACAATCAAGAACAATTTGCTCACAATCTGACAAACCCCATTGAAGTGTCCCGGACGGTATTTACCTTCCATCACGGTATCCAGCGGAGCATAGCTGAACTGCCGTGTATCCGGTTCTGGATAGATTTCTTCAACAGAAGGAGCAAATACAAAATCGGCTCCACATGCCTCCAGCAACGCGCAGTCGGCATCCAGCGTACGCGGATATTTCAGCAAATCATTCTTATCATTAAACTGAGTAGGGTTTACAAAATCACTGACCACTACTACATCATTTTCAGCCACTGCCCGCTTAACCAGCGAAGCGTGTCCATCGTGCAAAGCTCCCATTGTAGGAACCAAGCCAATCGTTTTACCTTCTTTCCGAAGCACATCCAGTGCTACACGAAGTTCGTGAATTGTTTGAATTAATTTCATTTATACCAGCTTTTAAACTTATGAAATTCTAAAACCGCGGCAAAGTTAGACCTTATTTACCACATAATCAAAGAAGATTGCGAAAAAGAACACATAAAATTATCAACTTATTCCAAGGCACCTGTTCACATCAGATTGTACACAATACTTATTATCAACTCATTAACATACTATAAGGAATAATTAATTGATTCTCATACCCCCCCTTTTGTTATTTTTTTATATCTTTGCAGCAGATTATGAGCAACAATAAAACAATGAGCGCGAAAAAAGTATTATTCATCACACAAGAAATTACTCCTTACGTACCCGAAAGTGAATTATCGTTAATAGGTCAAAACCTGCCACAGGCCATTCAAGACAAAGGCCGTGAAATCCGAACATTTATGCCTAAGTGGGGCTATGTAAATGAACGCAGAAATCAATTACATGAAGTGATTCGTTTGTCAGGGATGAATCTGATCATTGATGAAACAGACCATCCGTTGATCATCAAAGTAGCTTCTATCCAAGCTGCTCGCCGACAGGTTTATTTCATTGACAATGATGATTATTTCCAGCACCGATTGATGACTACCGACGAAAATGGCAATGAATATGAAGACAATGGCGAACGCGCCATATTCTATGCCAGAGGCGTTCTTGAAACAGTAAAAAAACTGCGCTGGTGTCCGGATGTAATTCACTGTCACGGATGGATGAGTGCTATGGTTCCATTGTATATAAAGAAAGCATACTGTGACGAACCTTCATTCAGAGACTCAAAAGTTGTATTTTCGGTGTATAGTGATGGATTCAAATCTAATTTAGCACCCAACTTTACCGAACAATTATTATTAAAAGGCATTACTTCTGAAGATGTTAAAATGATTAATTCTCCCGTTAATTACGAAGAATTATGTAAATTAGCCGTCGCTTATTCTGATGGAGTAGTACAAAACAGTGAACACGTCAACCAGAATATCATAGACTATGCAAAGAGTCTGAATATTCCAGTCATCGGTTACGAAGCTGACGAAACTGCATTTGCAGATGCATGCGATGCATTGTACGACAAAGTAACAGAAGATGCCGAATAAAAATTAATGTAAAAAATTAAACCATGAAAGTGAAGTTCTTGGCAGCCATGGGATTGGCTGCTGCCCTCTATAGTTGTGATGACCAAACTACCGGAATAGGTCAGTTTGTAGCCGATGGAGACCAGATAGAAGCATTTGCAGAAACCTATCCGGTAAAAACGGCTACACGTACACTCGACCGTGTCTATTCACGTTCCAGCACTGCTTATTTGGGTAAATTTACAGACAAAGAATTTGGTGAACTGAAAGCAGGATTTCTGGCGCAAATCAATTGTCCGGAAGGTTATAAGTTTCCAGAACGACTGGAAAAAATAGACTCTGTAACACTGGAGTTTTATTACAACAATTATTTTGGAGACTCATTGGCTTCACTTCGTGTAAAGGTAAAAGAGCTTGAAACTCCTTTCGAAGACGACGGTACACACAAAGAGTGGTATTATACAGACTACGACTTCAGCAATAGCAACGACTGGACTTATAAAAGCGAACCTTTGGGTTTAAAAGATTATTCTGCCTACGACAAAACGGTAAGCGATTCTATACACAATACCAGCAATTACTATCCAAGCATCTCTGTACGGGTAAACGAAGACTTTGTAAACAGATTGTCTGAAGCAGCCAAAGAACAGCAAAGAGAAGGTGGTGAAGATTACTTTAAGGATGCACAAACATTCATTAATCACGTCTTCCCCGGATTTTATGCTGAAATAACCAATGGCGATGGCTCTATTGTATATATAGAAGATATATGGTTGCGTATGCAGGCTAAATACTGGATTAAGAACAGTGCCGGAGATAAAGATTCTTTGGCTACCACTTATATTCCATTTGCTGCATCAAAGGAAGTCTTTATGTCAACTAACTTCCACAATGCGAATTTCGACAGTCAAATGCAAGATGAAAAGGGTACTTATCTGAAAACTCCTGCTGGCTTGTGTACGGAAATGACTTTACCTTTGCAAAAAATCTTCGAAAGCGAACATTATCAGGATACATTAAATGCCGTATCTATTTCACTTCCGAAATACAAGAACGAAAGTGAAAGTAAATATAAAATGGGAACTCCATCTTATCTGATGCTGATACAGGAGTCTGAAATGATCGATTTCTTCGAGCAAAACAAAACGATTGACAACAAGAGTTCTTTTATTGCTTCTTATGACAGCAAAACCAACTCTTATTCATTCACTAAGTTGAACCGACTCATCAGCCGGATATTCAGCGAAATCAAGCCAGATAAAAACACCAATAACTGGGAAGAACTGGAAGAACAACATAAAGTATTGCTGATACCAGTTAATATCAGTTTGGATTCTCAGAACAATATCATTGGTGTAGAACATGATTTAAGTGTAAGCTCTGCACGACTCGTAAGAGGAACAGGGGATACAGAAGATATTAAGATGAATATTATTTATACGCGTCCTAAACTTCATTAAACTACATATTACAAAAATAAAAAGGCTACTCACAAACGAGTAGCCTTTTTTATTTCTATCAATTATTTCATCAGATAAAAGAAACCGCTTATCGCTTTTAAACATAAAGGGAAAGATTCTAAACATCAGAATCTTTCCCTTCAACACAAGCTTTTATCTTTCTAGATAGGTTTTTATTCCTTATTTTGCGGCTTTCTTAGCAGATGCTTTTTTAGTTGCAGTAGCCTTTTCTCCCGCAGCTTTTGTAGAAGCAGCTTTCTTTGCAGCTGTTTCCTTCTTTCCTGCAGCAGCTTCAGCCTTCTTCAAGGCAGCCTGAAGTTTAGTCACCTCTTCTGTCAACTGAGTCAGTTCTTCACCCTGATTCTTGATTGTTGTCAGCAATGAGCCCAACTCTTCATTATCCATATCAACAGGATACAATGCATTTACGCGAGCTATAAAGTCGCCCAATATATTCATATAGTTTGTAAATGCATCATAAGGAGAATCATAAATTCCACGATTCAAGCCCACTCCTGTATCCATTGTAGTCATGAAACGGAAGTTGTTACTAGCCTGCAGATAATCCCAATCCTGCTTGATTCGTCGGTCATTACACAAATAAACACGTTCAGCTACACCATACAATTTATTGAAAGCCTCACGCTGCATTACGTTACCCAACCATGGGCTGATATCTCTTTCTTCGTCTGTCCAAGACATCGGATAAGGAACATCCACCATGTCTACAGATTTCAGTTTCGATACAATTTCGCTCGGAGTAGAGAAAGTTATACCTTTCTGTTTTGCACATACAGGCAATGCCTTCAAGAACTCCAGGATGTTAGAAGACAGCGGCTGAGCCATACCCAAAGCTGAGAGTTCCATAAACAGATTGATTACCTGTTCATTTTCAGGCATAGAAGCAATCCATCCAATATACTTATCGGCAAACAGCGGATATTCATTCCATTCAGTATTAGAGAAACGTAAACTAATATCGTCCGATAATTTAAAATCACGCATCAAAAGTTTCAGATTCGGATTTTCAGCACAATGATACAGATAGTGCGGACTCTTCCATCCCAACACATGTTTTGCGCCTTCTACCAACATACCCTTAAATCCCATGTCTGCTACGATACCACCAATTTCGTTGGTATAAATCAAACTGGAGTTACGGAATACCTTCGGTTCTTTTCCGAAATAATCTTTAATCTTACGACGCATACGTCCTACTTCTTCGCGGAAACAATCTTCATTTGCCAATGAAGAAAGACCGTGAGAATAAGGTTCACACAAGAATTCACAACATCCTGTATTATTCAGTTCATGCAACAGTTCAATTACCGCCGGAGCATGAATTTCCAACTGTTCCAAGGCAACTCCAGAAATAGACAAAGCAACTTTAAACGCTCCGCCATTTTCCTTGGCCATTTCAATCAGCGTTTTCAACGCCGGAATATAAGAACGTTCAGCTACTTCATTAATTCCCTGTTCATTGGCATAATCATCATAATAATAATGATCGGTACCTATTTCGAAGAAACGATAACGTTTCAGATGTATGATTTGATGTATTTCAAAGTAAAGACAGATTGTTTTCATAATGATTCAGATTTTTATTATTTACCATAGTTTTTCAAGACCTGCTCATACAGGTTACGGACTTTCAGACCTACTTTTTCCCAAACGATTCCATCTACCTCTTTCTTTCCTTCGTCACGCAAATATTCGTACAACGCCGGATTGGTACAAATAGAGTGAATAGCATCGGCCATAGCATGAATATCCCAATAATCTGTTTTAATACATTTCTCAAGGATTTCAGCACAACCCGATTGTTTAGATATGATAGTAGGTACACTACACTGCATGGCTTCCAACGGAGATATACCAAAAGGTTCAGAAACAGAAGGCATAATATATACATCACTAGCCTTCAACACTTCATATACCTGCTTACCTTTCATAAATCCCGGGAAATGGAAACGATCCGCAATACCTCTTTCTGCAGCCAGTCTGATCATCGCATTCATCATATCACCACTACCTGCCATTACGAAACGGATATTACGGCTACGCTTCAATACAAGCGCTGCTGCTTCTACGAAATATTCCGGTCCTTTCTGCATGGTAATACGTCCCAAGAATGTAACAATCTTCTCTTTCGGGTTTCTTTTTGGAACAATATCCTGTATTTCCTGCGACAAAGGTGATACTGCATTGTGTACAGTAAAGCACTTGCGAGGATCCTGATAATATTTATGAATCACAGTCTGACGTGTCAGCTCACTCACACACATGATACAATCTGCATGATCCATACCATTCTTCTCTATTGAATAAACAGTAGGATTTACATTACCGCGACTACGGTCAAAATCGGTTGCATGCACATGGATAACCAACGGTTTTCCGGAAATTTGTTTTGCATGGATACCTGCCGGATAAGTCAACCAGTCGTGCGAATGAATGATATCGAACTCCTGCTGACGGGCAACAACACCTGCCACAATAGAATAATTGTTTATCTCCTCATGAAGATTATCCGGATATCGGCCAGAGAACTCCATACATCCCAAATCATTAGTATGCATGTAGTTGAAATCGGCATATATATGATCACGCATATCATAATACAACTGCGGATCCATATAACTACCTACTCTGCTATTGACATAGTCCCACTGTACATCACGCCATACAATAGGCACACTATTCATTCCTATAATTTTCAAGAAGCTTTGGTCCTCATCGCCCCAAGGTTTCGGTATACAAAACGTAATATCCATGTCGGGTTGTTGCGACATACCTTTTGTCAAACCGTAACTGGCTGTACCCAAACCTCCTAAAATATGAGGAGGAAATTCCCAACCAAACATTAAAACTTTCATACTCTCTCCCCCTTTTTATTAGTTATCATACTTTTCCAATAAATTCAATGTACGCAAAATCTCAGCCACATTCATAGCAAATGATACAGCTCCTCGTCCTTTAAACGGTGGGTTTCCATCAAACAATTCAGGAATAGAGCCAATGCAATGGCGAGTCATTTCATCTTCATAGCTGATCAATTGACGTTCCACGAAGGAGATCGCACTACGCTTATAAATGCGCAAATAAGCCTCCAGGTAGAATCCTTCAAGCCAAGGCCATGCTGTACCCTGATGATATGCATAATCACGCTGCAACTGAGGACCTACATAGTTTGGATTATATCCTCCACTCTTCGGGCTCAACGAACGAAGTCCTTTAGGAGTAAGAAGTTCCTTAGTCACAATATCTACCACAGCTTTCTTTTGTTTCGCATCCAAAGGAGAATAATCGAATGCTGCTGTAAATATCATATTCGGACGAACACTCCAGTCCATCATTGTTCCATCGACATAATCGAGCAGATAACCATATTCATTCAGGAAAGTATCTATAAATGAATGAGCTACACGTGTTGCCAACTGTTCCAGACGAACGGTAAACTCATTTTCATTATTTTCTCCCAAAAGTGCTGCCACAAATTTCAGTGCATTGTACCACAATGCATTAAATTCTACAATATATCCTGTACGAGGAATTACCGGATGACCGTTAACAGAAGAGTTCATCCAAGTAATTGCTTTTTCCTTTCCGTCAGAATAAATCAGGCCATTCTCACACACCGTCATATTAGGATGCTTGCCATCGAGCAAGAATGTCATGATGTCTTTCAGTAATGCACCATATCTGGCCTTGGCGGCATCATGGGATACCATTTTATCATATTGCTGAATAGTCCATACAGCCCACAATAAAACATCCGGATGTTCCATTTCATATACTTTCAAGTCAGTCTGCTCGCCTTTCATGAAAGCATAAATGGCCTTGACTGCAGTGTCCATTACAGTCTCAAACTTTTCTACTTCATTAATAGCCAACATCAATCCCGGCAATGCAATAAACATATCGCGAGCACGACATTTGAACCAAGGATAACCAGCCAAAACATATGACTCTCCGTGCTGTTTATTCAGGAACTGATGAGCGGCATTAATCAAACAATTCTTGAAATTGTCTCTCGGAATTCGTCTATCCACCTCAGAAGCAAAAAGTCCGTTCAGTTCTGCAGGATCAATCGGAGACACAGCTCCTGAAAAGACAATGGATTCCCCTTTTTCAATATCCATTTCAAAATAGCCCGGAACATAAAGATCTTCATTGAAATCATAGCCACGTTCCTGTTCTTTCGGATATTCGATTCCTCTATACCAATCGGGAGTAAAACAGAATGTATTCGACTTACTGAACTGCATATACAAATCCGGATATCCGGCATACATACATGTCTTTATTCCGTTTTCAACGGCCTCATACTGACGGTTCACCTTATCATTTTCATGAGTATACTGACGTACACTACGGAATGCCAAGTAAGGACGGAAACGAAGAGTTGTCTTTGAATGTGCTTCCATCAAAGTATACCGGATCAGAATTCGATTTTCATGGTGTACGAAAATAATTTCTTTTTTCAATACAACCCCACCTACCCTATAAATAGTAGTAGGCACCTTGTCGCACTCAAACTCACGGATGTACTTATGACCGCGCGGACTATAATTATCACCATGATATTTGTGTAACCCAAGATTGAATTCAGCTCCATGCTGAATAACAGTCTCATCCAAAGAAGAAAGCAACACATGGTTCTCATCATCCAATTCAGGAATTGGAATCACAAGCAACCCATGATATTTGCGAGTATTACAATCTACAATAGTAGAACAATGATACGCTCCAGACCGGTTTGTACGAAGAATCTCACGCGGTAAAGACTCTTCCAAATTTGTCATCAGCGTCTTATCGAATCGTAAATAACTCATAGTTGTATATTAAGGTTATAGTTAATTATTCTATAAAAAATGTTATTTTTACATGTGCTCAAAATTAGTAATTAAATAAACACTACAAAATTAAAAGTGTACTTTTTTTTCTTCATCCTTGTTTTTTTCTCTACTACAAGAAGCTTTCTCCCGACTCATTCGTTTTTTACTTCAAGCATATAGCAAATCTGAAAAATTCTAAGTACCTTTGTAGCATAGAATACATTATACACATATACGTAAAACAATATGCAGGAAAAAATCATTATTCTTGATTTCGGGTCGCAGACCACACAGCTTATCGGCCGTCGTGTTCGCGAACTGAACATGTATTGCGAGATTGTTCCCTACAACAAGTTTCCACACAATGACCCTTCTGTAATTGGTGTCATTCTTTCCGGAAGCCCTTTCTCCGTATACGACGAGAAAGCTTTTAAGGTAGACTTGACAGACATTCGCGGCAAGTACCCTATTTTAGGCATCTGCTATGGCGCGCAATTTATGGCTTACACCAATGGCGGAAACGTTGAACCGGCTAATACACGTGAATACGGACGTGCACATCTGGCTACTTTCAAACACGACAATCCGTTACTGAAAGGCATTCGTGAAAACTCTCAAGTTTGGATGAGCCACGGTGACACCATCACTGCAATACCGGAAAACTTTGAAATTATCGCATCAACAGACAAGGTTGCAGTAGCTGCTTATCAGGCTAAAGGAGAAAAACTGTGGGGAGTACAGTTCCATCCGGAAGTATTCCACAGCGAAGACGGAACATTACTTTTGAAAAACTTCGTAGTAGACATTTGCGGCGGTAAGCAAGACTGGAGCGCTGCTTCATTCATTGAAACAACTGTAGCTGAATTGAAAGCACAATTAGGCAATGATAAAGTTGTTTTAGGTTTGAGTGGAGGTGTAGACTCTTCAGTAGCAGCCGTATTGCTGAACAAGGCTATCGGCAAGAACCTGACATGTATCTTTGTCGACCACGGAATGTTGCGTAAAAACGAATTCAAGAATGTATTGCATGATTACGAATGCCTGGGATTGAACGTAATCGGTGTAGACGCCAGCAAAAAATTCTTCTCAGAACTGGCTGGTGTAACAGAACCGGAACGTAAACGTAAGATTATCGGCAAAGGATTCATTGATGTATTCGATGAAGAAGCACATAAGATTAAAGATGTAAAATGGCTGGCACAGGGTACTATCTACCCAGACTGCATCGAGTCTTTGTCTATTACCGGTACAGTAATCAAGAGTCACCACAATGTAGGTGGTCTGCCGGAAAAGATGAACCTGAAGCTTTGCGAACCTCTCCGCCTTTTGTTTAAAGACGAAGTACGTCGTGTAGGACGTGAATTAGGTATGCCGGAACATCTTATTACCCGTCATCCGTTCCCAGGTCCGGGATTGGCTGTACGTATTTTAGGAGATATCACTCCGGAAAAAGTACGTATCCTGCAAGACGCAGACGACATCTTCATCCAGGGTTTACGCGACTGGGGCTTGTACGATCAGGTATGGCAGGCTGGAGTAATCCTGCTTCCGGTACAGAGTGTAGGTGTAATGGGCGATGAACGTACTTACGAACGTGCCGTAGCATTGCGTGCCGTAACAAGTACTGATGCCATGACTGCCGACTGGGCACACTTGCCTTACGAATTCATGGCAAAGGTTTCGAACGATATCATCAACAAAGTAAAAGGCGTAAACCGCGTTTGCTACGATATCTCTTCAAAACCACCTGCAACAATCGAATGGGAATAATTTAAACCCTATTTATAGCCTTCCGTAAGGCATTTGGAGTAGCCTCAACTTGAAAAAGTTGGGGCTATTTCTATTATTGCCAATTGACTACGATAACAGGAAAAAGCTTCAACCGACGTCGTTGTATGCACAAACACCGACGTTGATTCTACAGCCGGCGACGCTGAATATACAGCCGACACCGTTGGTTATAAAACAATGTGTGCATCACCCTATAATGCATTCAATAAAAAAATACCGGTCAGCTGATCACATCAGCCAACCGGTATCTTCTACATATTATATCCGCTTTTCTCAATTATCTATATCCATAACACGATATTTATTGTCGAATTTAATTTCCCAACGATTGGAAAGCACAACTTCGTACTCCTTTTTATCACGTTCTATTTTCAGAATCTTTTCATCCGGATAGGTAGATTTTATATAATTCAAGATTTCGGCCGGAATCACAGAAACCGGAACTCCATGTTTATGACAATTCAGTTCGGTCCAGTCACCAGAGCGGTCGAATTCCACTTTCTCCCCATTGGTGAAAATCACATCATAACTTTTATAAAAAAGGTCACTTTCCATTTTGGCAAATGCTACCTTATGCCCTTTAAAATATGTAGTGATAAAACTTTGAGCTTTCGTCGGCAATTGACCTACCTGAATGGGTTTATCTGTGTCTGCCCATACCATTGTTTGCACAGAAAAAATACACATTAATAAAAATAATAGCTTCTTCATATTTATTGTTTTAAATGATTAATGTTTAAGTTTCTGATACAAAATTGAATGATAAATCTGAAAAGAATATGAAATATCCTATTTTCCCTACTTTCATATTCAAATATTTTATCGTGCATCAGAAAGCCCTCCAAACATAATAAAACAGTCTTTTCACTCCCTACTTACCTTAAATACATGATAACCATCTTTATAAGTATATCGTATTGACAAATGCGCAGCTTTACAGATAGAATCGACCAATGCCAATCCTAAACCTGTCGATCCTTCTTTTTTCTTCCCTTGATAGAAACGCTCAAAAATACGGTTCTCATCCAATGGCTCTTCTCCTGTATTACTGATAGTAAACGATTCTGAATCTACTTTTATATGAATTGCCCCGTCATCCACATTATGCACAAATGCATTCTTCAACAAATTAGAGACCAAAGTAGAAGCCAGCGAGTCATTCATTTGCACACAGAAGGAAGCATTATTTTCTACCTCAACTGTGATATGCCGATAAGCATACACCTCCTGGTAGTCGTCCAGATAACGTTCCAGAAGATGATCAAAACAAACCGATGTATTTTCTGCAAATTGTCCGTTTTCTATTTTGCACAAAAGCAAAAGCGACTTGTTCATCCGTGTCAGATTTTCCAGTGTCTGATGAGTTTTCATCAATTCACCCAATTGCTTTTCTGTCAGGCTTTCGTCTTCCATCAGCATTTCCAGTCTGTTGCGGCAAATGGCTAAAGGAGTCTGCATTTCATGTGAAGCATTCCCTATAAAAAGTTTCTGTTGCTCGTACAACTGCTCACTGCGCTGAGAGGACTGCAAAACCACTTCATTCAATTTATGAAACTCTGTAATGCGTGTTGTATTTTCCAGTGGCTTATTCTGATGCCCCAGGCGATAATGGTCAAGCCAATCTAAAAGATTATACAAAGGTTTCATATTCCGGTGGAAAACCCATGCATTCAGCAATACAATCATCAACAGCAGCACTACATATAAAAAGATAATCCATCCCAAGATGGCCTGCCTCAAATCGTATTTTTCAATAGTAGGAGTATATACTACCAGCTCCATAAACTGCCCCTCGTCCGTTTCAAAAATCACAGTAAGTACACGGGCCGGCTCTGTTTCTCCCTTGTCGGTAATATACACCATTTCATCATGGAAAGACAAATGAGGGTAAGTCTGGGCATATTCCCTGCTCACCTCGTACAAATAGTACTGATTGTTGGTTCCGTTATTCTCCGACGGCAGTTCATCCCCCGACAATGAACGGACAATCAGGCGTTCGGCATAATCGGACAGCGAATCATCCACTTCATCATTAATTTCTTCTACCATGGCCAGATAAAAGAAAGCAGCCCAAAGCGCCAGAATTACCGTCAGAGCCAGCGATATACGGGATAAAACCAAATGAAACAGTTTCATTCTACAACAAATTTATAGCCAAATCCATATACAGCTTTCAGTTCCGGAGTGGCACCGGCTTCTTTCAGATGCTTACGCAAATTCTTAATCTGCGCATAGATAAAATCGAAATTATCTACCTGGTCGATATGGTCTCCCCATACAGACTCTGCCAATGTATTTTTATTGACCAGTCTTCCCGGACGTGACATAAAATAAAAGAGAATATCATACTCCTTCCGGTTCAGTTCAAGTTCTTTTCCATTTACCGTCACTTTATAATCATCCGGATTTATTTCAATATTGCCATACTGAACCAGCTTCTTTCCTTCCCGATGATTCCGTCGTAAAAGACTTTTGATACGTGCATGAAGTTCAGCCAGATGGAAAGGCTTAGGAAGATAGTCATCTGCTCCCAAGTCTAATCCTGCCACCTTATCTTCTATGGAATCTTTAGCCGACAGAATAATCACATTAGGATGTTTTCCCATATCGTGAAACTCTTTCAAAAGGTCAAGCCCGTTTCCATCGGGTAACATGATATCCAATAAGATACAATCGTAATCGTAATCTTCTACCTTGTATAAAGCAGTTTTATAATCTGGAGCTTCCGCTACTATATAGCGTTCTTTTTCCAAAGAGCGTACGATGATTTCGCGCAAATCGGCATCATCTTCTACAATCAGAATTTTCATAGGCAAATCATGTTTTTGCAAATATATCAAAGAAACATAAAAAACCGCATGTATCCACCGGAAAATCCGGCTTCTACATGCGGTTTCATAAATATTTAATTATGTGCTTTCTACTTCATATTATGCATTGAACCAGCGTACATAGCAGAAATCCTGACGATGAGGCAGATCAGCATGTTTCGGGAACATACGATAAGCTACTTTAAAGCTTCCGGCATTAGACAAGCTGTGAACCATCTGGAAGGTATACAAATTGCCTTCGCGTTTGATCAGATCCATTGGGGTAACAGAATAAATGTGTTCTTTACCTTCCACATTTGTATAAGTTACTACCATTTCTACACTTACAACATCGTCCAAACCTTTTTCATCGATCACACAAGTAATTGTATAGTCTTTTCCGCTTTCTACATTACCCTGACGAAGTTCTTCGCACTTGTCTACAGATACAATTTCAATTGAATCCCATTTTTCTGCAACTTCTTCTTTCCATTTAGCCAGTTCTTTTACTTTAGTAAAGTCATTTGCAGCCAAAGAGTGGAAGTGTGAAGCTTCTTTTTCATAGAACTTAGCATAGTAATCATCAAGCTGACGCTTCATTGTATAATGAGGAGCTACCTGTGCTATAGAGTTCTTAATGGTCTTAATCCATCCTTCAGAATAGCCTTTCTTATTACGTGCATAATACAACGGAAGGATTTCAGTTTCCAAAATACTATAAATAGTAGCTGCATCCAGCTGGTCTTGGTGTTCCTGATTCTGATAAGTACGTTTTTCGGTCAAAGCCCATCCTGCACCTTCACGATAGCCTTCTAGCCACCATCCGTCAAGTACAGAGAAGTTTACCACACCGTTCATCAACGCTTTTTCACCAGATGTACCTGATGCTTCGAGCGGACGTGTCGGAGTGTTCATCCAGATATCTACTCCAGAAACAAGACGACGAGCCAGTTTCATATCGTAATTTTCGAGGAAGATAATCTTACCCAAGAATTCCGGACGTTTAGATATTTCTACAATCTTCTTGATTAATCCCTGTCCAGCTCCATCGTGTGGGTGTGCTTTTCCGGCAAACAAGAACTGTACCGGATAATCAGGATTATTTACAATCTTAGACAAACGATCCAAATCGGTAAACAGCAAATGTGCACGTTTGTATGTTGCAAAACGACGAGCAAAACCAATAAGCAATGCATTCGGATTGATTTTATCCATCAAAGAAACAACACGAGAAGGATCTCCCTGGTTCTTCAACCAAGTGTCGCGGAACTGATTACGGATATAATCAATCAATTTATTCTTCAATGCAACACGAGTGTTCCAGATTTCTTCATCAGGAACATTATAGATAGCTTCCCAAATCTTCGGATTAGACTGGTCTTTCAAGAAGTTTTTGTCGAAATATTTGTTATACAATTTCTTCCATTCAGAAGCACACCAAGTGGGGAAATGTACACCATTGGTAACATAACCTACATGATTTTCTTCAGGGAAGTATCCTTTCCAAATACCAGCAAACATTTCCTGAGAAACTTTTCCGTGTAACCAGCTTACACCGTTTACTTCCTGACATGTATTGCATGCGAAAGTAGACATACAGAAACGTTCATTCGGATCACCCGGATTAATACGTCCCAAGTTCATCAAATCTTCCCATGAGATACCCATACGCTGAGGATATCCGCCCATATATTTACCAAACAAGCCTTCGTCGAAATAATCGTGACCTGCAGGTACAGGAGTATGAACAGTATAAAGAGAAGAAGCACGAACAACTTCCAAAGCTTCATCGAAAGACATTCCACCTTCTACGTAATCGCACAAACGCTGTACATTACACAATGCAGCATGTCCCTCATTGCAATGATAAATATCTTTCTTTATTCCTAATCTCTTCAGCAGCAATACACCACCGATACCCAACAGAATTTCCTGTTTCAAGCGGTTTTCCCAGTCACCACCATACAACTGATGTGTAATCGGACGGTCGAACTCGCTATTCATTTCATTATCTGTATCAAGCAAATACAAAGGTACACGACCTACATTTACTCTCCATACATATGCATGTACATAATAGTTCAGATAAGGAACATCGAGTACCAAAGGTTTTCCATTTTCATCGTTTACACGTTCAAGTGGCAAACTGCCAAAGTTTTGTGCTTCATAATTAGCAATTTGCTGGCCGTCCATAGAAAGGCTCTGGCTAAAATAACCATAACGGTACAAGAAACCGACAGCACACATATCTACATTACTGTCTGAAGCTTCTTTCAAATAGTCGCCGGCCAATACACCTAAACCTCCAGAGTAGATTTTTAATACATGAGTCAGACCATATTCCATACAGAAATATGCTACTGACGGACGTTTTGAATCAGGCTTTTCATTTATATACGCCTTGAACTTTGCGTAAATGTCGTCGATTTTTTTCAAAACTCCTTTATTTTCAGACAAAGCCTCTAATTTTTCATAGCTTAGACGTTCCAATAATGCAACCGGATTCTGAGCAACAATCTGCCACAGCTCTGGATCCAACTCTTTAAACATTTCAGTTGCCTCATCATTCCAAGCCCACCAGATATTGCGAGCCATTTCTTCCAACATCTTCAGAGATTCCGGAATACGAGATTTTACATTAATCTCTCTCCAAACCGGAGCATTAGCATAATTAGTTTTAACTTTCATATCTTTAAATTTAATTTAAGGATTTCTCAACTTTAAAAGAAAGGCGTTTGGAAGCATTACGTAAAGCAATATCATATGCTCTATAATAAGCCTCTATAAAGTGTTTCCAAAGTGCTTTCTCGGCTATTTTAGCCGCATTATTACGTATTTTATTAATTTCTGTTTCTGACAGAGAAGAGAACTCGGATATTGTATCTTTGATAGTATCCGCTACTTCCGAATAGTTATAATCGGTACGATGAATTACCTTTACTCCATCCTGTAATACTCCCGGACGGCCTTTCAACGAATTCACCCATAGACCAAATCCTGCGAGGTCTGTAGTAATAGTAGGAACTTTAAATGCAATACTTTCAAGAGGAGTATATCCCCATGGTTCGTAATAGGAAGGATATACACTCAAATCTGTTCCTATTATCAAATCGTAGTACAATTCATTTAAAATACCATCCTTTCCATCCAGATAACATGGCACAAAAATTACCTTTACTCTTGAATCTGCAGCATTCGACATATCCAGATACTTCAACATATCAAGTACCTGATCGTGATTCATATTATGCAGCCAGTGTGTAATAAACGGACACTCCAATGGAGTATTGAATGTTTCCTTGCTATCCAAACGCTTACGCAAATCTTCACGAGGCTCCCCTACCCATCCTGGTACATTGATAAATGCCAGAACTTCTTTTTTCAGATTTTTATCTCGTGTCAATCGGTTCAATGCTTCCAGATATACATTAATACCTTTGTTCTTGAACTCATAGCGTCCACTGGTACCAATAATCATTGTATCATCCCCCAACTGAGTGCCTAACAAGGCATTAGCCATGGTAAGCAAAGTTTTCCGTGCCTTTTTCCGCTTATTGGCAAACTTTGTTCCTTTGGGCACAAAGTCATCCTCAAAGCCATTCATCAGAATCACATCAGCAGGTTTTTCAAGTAATTCCTTACATTCGTTATTGGTAATTTCACTCACTGTCGTAAAGCAGTCTACATGATGAGCTGTTTGTTTTTCAATAGAATGCTTAGATTGCATATTGAGTTCCTGAGCCATCTGATCTCCGTTATAAGCAAACAGATAATCATAAAGAGGTTTATTGTTTCCGGCTATCGAACGGCCAATGGAAGTCGCATGTGTAGTAAAAATAGTAGCAATCTGCGGAACTGCTTTCTGCACATAAAGGGCTCCCATTCCTGTCATCCACTCATGTGCCTGATATACGACCTTATCTTGCAGAGTCAAATTATAACGATAAAAACTTTCTACAACCTTTCCTGCAGCATATGAAAACATGGATGCTTCATCATAATCTCCATAAGCATGCAAAGAATCAACTTGAAAGTCTTCCCACATTTTTGTGTAGATCTCATTCTTTTCCGAAAAGAAAGGAGTAAAATCAACTAAAATAGCGATAGGATTCCCTGGAATATTCCATCTTCCAATACGAATCTTTAAATGATCACTCTCTATTGCGTGTTTACGCCATTCTTTCAGGCATTCATTATCCTCAATAAATAAAGGATTTTCTTTTCCTATCCATACATCCGGACCTATAAAATAAATCTTATCAGGAAAAGCATCTTGCAAAGTTTTTGCTCTTGTGGAAAGAACTGTGTAAATTCCTCCAACCTTATTACATACTTCCCAACTTGATTCAAATATATAATCAGGAGTCAAAAGTTGCATTGTCATCTTTTATAGTATTTTCTAAGTCAAGCGCGAATTTATAAAAAAGGATGAATATAACGAACAAATTCACGCATAATATTATTCTAACAGAGGATAATCGGTCTTTAACTGGATATCAGACATCTAAAAAGGTATTGATTTCACAAATTACATGACATTACAACCTAATAGAATAATCAAACTATACTAAAGATACACAGTCTATATACTTTATCATGTACAAAAAAATATCCGGTACGAGATAAACTCATACCGGATATCTACATATTACTTTTTTATTATATTTAAGCCAATGCAGATCCCATCAAGAAGGTTGCAGCCAATGCAACGATTGCATACAATTCCGGGAATACAGCCAAAATCAAAGTATTTCCAAATACATTATGGCCCTGACCGATAGCAGCAATACCATTAGCACATACCTGTCCCTGACGAATAGCTGAGAACAAAGCAACCAATCCCAAACCAATGCCAGAGCCTAATACAGCACAAGCCTGAATTCCTGTAATTTCAGGAGTCAATACTCCAAAAATACTCTGGAACATAAAATATCCGGCAAAACCATACAAACCCTGTGTACCTGGAAGTGCAGTCAATACCAAGAAGTTACCAAAAGCACTATCGTTTTTCTTCAACGCTCCAATTGAAGCATTTCCGGCGATGGTTACACCATAAGCACTACCGATACCAGATAAACCAACCATAATAGCAATGCCAATATAGGCAATCAAAAGATTCATTTCCATAACTTTATAATTTTAATTTTTGTTTTTATTATTATCTTTCTTTTAAAAGTTGTAACACTTTAGTTTTTAAAAGGTTTGTACTCCTTGCCTCCTCCTTCGTAACCGGCATTTTTGAAAAACTCTACAAAAGTAAGACGCATAGGGTGTACCATAGCTCCCAATACATTCATAAATATATTGATGGCATGTCCTATTACAAAGATCAACACCATTATAATAGGTCCTGCTACTGCATTGTCAGGACTCATTCCAACAGCCAAACTGTTAAATACGCTTGCCAAAATACCACCGGATAGTCCTAAAGCAAACAGACGAACGTATGAAAGGATATCACCTAACAAACCTGTAGCCATATTGTAACTATCCCATAAGCCTAAGCCTATGTTGACAAAAATATTTTTTCCCGGACTGTTATACAAATAAGCCATCAACGCTCCTATTATTAATATAACTGCATGTACGGTTCCTCCCATCGGCATTACAGCCGGTGCAGCAAATGCAATAGCTGTACTTACCAGAATAAGAATCCAGCCAATAGTAGCAATTGCATATTTTACACCAAACTGAATCGTCTGATTGACAGCTTTCAGAATCATACCAAAAATAATCTGCACTCCTCCCAAGATTAAAGAAAGATTAAACATTTGCTGATTATCCAGCGAAATGGTTTCCTTCATATTTTGGAAAAATGGAATATTGATATCATACAAGTTGAAACCAAAACAAGTACCAGTCAATAATCCGCAAACCATTGTGGAAGCTCCCAATAACTGTACCAACGTCAGTATGGATTTCATAGAACTGCTAAGTTGTTTTGCCACGATTCTATATATTGTTACAGCAAGCACCATGAACAATCCGTATCCACTGTCTCCCAAACAAAGCCCAAAAAAGAGCATAAAGAATGGGGCAAAGAATGGAGTCAGATCAAGCTCATTGTATTTCGGCAACATATATAGCTTCATAATAGGCTCAAACAAGCGGAAGAACCCTTTATTATTCAACAAAATAGGCACATTGTCTTCCGGAGTAGGATCTGCAATCTCATAATAAGCATCCTGCGTACTCAAAAATTGTTTGATTTCTTCTATACGTTGTGCAGGAGCCCATCCTTCCAACAACATCAACTTGTTGTCTGCCAAAGAGTCTGTATTCAAAACAACCTTAGAAAATTCTATTTGAGAATGTATAGCAGCCTGTGCAGCCTGCAAATCTGGAATTACAGTCTCTGCCATTTTTTTCAAATGAGAGGCTAATTCCTCGTCCTCTTTATGTAAACCTTCTACTTGTGCCTGTAATACATTCAGACTTTGCTCCGGTAATTTAATAGCTTCTACATCAAGTTCTACACATTGATCTACTGATGTAATGGTTACAAAATATATTTTTGAACCAATGCGATTTATTTCCGTAGCATTATAGCAGTCAACCCAACTCGGATCAAATTGTTTCTCTGCACAAACAAAGAAATTAATTTGATAACCGGCATCATGCAAGCGATGTATATCCTCAGGATTAAAATTGCCCCACGCTTCCAATGCTGAAACTTCTTTTTCTGCAGTCTGCAAACGATGGGCAACTTGCTGGCGTGCCTGCAACAAAGATTCAATCTCCTTCAAGGCCTGTTCGCCTCGCAACGCATCACCTACATGCTTTTCTGCCTCTACTCCTTGAGTTTGCATCAATTTAATAGCTGCAGAATAGCGACCAGACAAACGAATACTATCTTGCAAAGAAGTATTTTCAGCACCTCCCTGAGCTCTTTCTGCGATATGTACTACTCCTAACTCACGAATACTTTTCAAAAAAGCATCGTATTCTTTATGGTAGACTAAGAAAGTGAGTTTCTTCATTTTAGCAATCATACTTCAGCCTCCTTTCTTTTCTCTTGAATAGACTTCAGAATTTTCTGTGAAGATTTGGACAAATTCTCCTCATCCTCCATAAACCGCTTAATCTTTCTCAAGGCATCTTGATAACCGGGAATCTGGACTTTTTCAAAAAGATTCACTTTCTGAGTAGTCTTTTTACGCGCATGTTCCAGCAAGCCTAATTTGGCTAGCGTAAATTCGCGCTCTACCGCTGTTTGCGCCAATCCTTTCAGCAAATGAATTCCATCTGCATACCATTTTGGACTGCAAAACAAACTAAACGGACGAATTTCAAAATCAACATCTTCCAGCAAAGGAACACGAACACCGGCAATTTTACGAACTCCCAAATGTACATCCTTTACTTTAATTAATGATGCATCAAATTCATTCCAGAGTGCGAACATGGCTTCGTATGTCTGAATCTGAACTTCCAGACGTTTCTCCAGTTCCAAAGCTTCTGTTTTGCAGCGCTTTACTTCGAGGCGCAATGCACTTTCCTTATTCTTTATAATAGGAAGTGTACGCACACGAACTTTGAGCTGCTTCTCAAGCTGTTGCAATGAAGTCTTGTTATATTGAAATTTTATAGCCATCTCTCTGTTAATTTAATGGATCACTTTTGCCAATACTGATCGACAAATTCTTTCTTGATGTTAACTTCCTCCGGCTTAAAGTATTTGCTAAACAATCCCCAAGTTACATCTAACATTTCTGTTGTATTCAGGTTTACGTCAATAGCCAACAATTGATTAGCATAATCTTTAGCAAAGGCCAAAGCACGTTCGTCATAATTGGTCAAATCGAAACCATTTTCCATTTTTGTTTTCGCATTGGCCGCATCAGCGTACAAACGAACAGCTGCATTCATTACCTGCGGATGATCTTTACGAGTTTTCTTACCACTCACCAATTGTTTCAAACGTGACAATGAACGGAACGGATCCACAATAACCTTACCGATATCACTATCACGGCGCAAGAACAACTGACCTTCTGTAATATAACCGGTGTTATCAGGTACGGCATGTGTAATATCTCCTCCCGACAATGTGGTAACGGCAATAATTGTAATAGAACCTCCACTAGGGAACTGTACTGCCTTTTCATAAATCTTAGCTAAGTCTGAATACAATGAACCCGGCATAGAGTCCTTAGAAGGAATTTGATCCATACGGTTAGATACGATAGCCAATGCATCCGCATAAGAAGTCATATCAGTCAGCAGCACCAATACTTTTTGGTTATGCTCTACTGCAAAATATTCTGCAGCAGTCAACGCCATATCCGGAATCAGCAAACGTTCAACCGGAGGATTTTCTGTTGTATTCACAAAACTGATAATACGGTCCAAAGCTCCGGCATTTGAAAAGACATTCTTAAAGTACAGGTAGTCATCATTAGTCATACCCATACCTCCTAGAATAATCTTATCTGTTTCTGCACGAAGAGCCACATTGGCCATCACTTGATTGAAAGGTTGGTCAGGGTCAGCAAAAAACGGAATTTTCTGTCCTGATACCAATGTATTATTCAAGTCGATACCAGCAATACCAGTTGCAATCAACTCAGAAGGCTGCTTTCTACGTACCGGATTTACAGAGGGACCACCAATTTCAACTTCTGTTCCTTCTATTTCAGGTCCTCCGTCAATCGGTTCACCAAAAGCATTAAAGAAACGTCCTGCCAATTGCTCACTTACTTTCAATGTAGGAGATTTACCTAAAAATACTACTTCAGCATCGGTAGGAATACCTTCTGTTCCTTCAAATACCTGCAAAGTAACTTCATCACCTGCAATTTTTACGACCTGTGCAAGTTTTCCATTTACCATAGCCAATTCATCATAACCTACTCCCGTTGCTTTCAAGGAGCAAGTTGCTTTCGTAATCTGGCTAATCTTTGTATATATCTTTTGAAAAGCTTTTGTTGCCATCTTTTAAATAGTTTATTAATGAATCACCACTTATTTCACACTTCTTTCGGCAACCAATTCCTGCAATTGCTGTTGGAATGCCACATATTGTTCCGAACGGAAGCGAGCATAGTTCATCTGCTTACAGATGTTAATCATCTTTTTAAAGTAATCCATTACTTCCACGAAATTATCAAAGGCAAATTCTGTGTGGCAAATATCTATAATCATATTTACCAGTTCTTCTTGTCTTTCCATTGGAGTAACAGCATCTACTTCATCAAAAGCATCCTGCTGTAAAATCACAAAGTCAATCAATTCTGACTTCCAAAAGATGACATGATATTCTACTGGCACACCATCATCACCCAAAATGTTAATCTGCTCTGCAATTTCCTTACCGCGCAACAAACGAGTCTTTAACTCATTTACTTTACCAATCCATTTATCATTGATTCGTTTTGTGATATACTCTTCAAATTCCGGATATTCCAAATACTTAGAATAAGAATCAATTGGATTTACGGCTGGATAACGTTTACGGTCTGCACGTTCCTGTTCCAAAGCATAGAAACAACGAGCAACTTTCTTTGTATTTTCTGTCACAGGCTCTTTCAAGTTACCACCTGCCGGTGATACAGTACCGATAAATGTAATAGAACCTGTTGCCCCATTATTCAAATGTACGAAACCTGCACGGCCATAGAAGTTGGAAATAATGGCTGAAATATCCATTGGGAATGCATCCGGACCAGGAAGTTCTTCCATACGATTCGACATTTCACGCAACGCCTGTGCCCAACGAGAAGTTGAATCGGCCATCAACAAAACTTTTAACCCCATCGCACGGTAAAACTCTGCCATAGTCATGGCTGTATACACAGAAGCTTCACGAGCTGCCACAGGCATGTTTGATGTATTGGCTACAATAATTGTACGCTCCATCAACTTACGTCCTGTATGTGGATCGACCAATTCAGGGAACTCGGTAAAGATTTCTACAACTTCGTTTGCACGTTCACCGCAAGCTGCAATAATTACAATGTCGGCCTCGGCCTGTTTTGAAATAGCGTGCTGCAAAACGGTTTTTCCTGTACCAAAAGGACCAGGGATAAAACCTGTACCTCCTTCTACTATTGGATTAACAGTATCAATGACACGTACACCTGTTTCCAGAAGTTTATATGGACGCGGTTTTTCCTTGTAATTGGTCATCGCTTTCTTGACAGGCCATTTCTGAATCATATTTACAGAAATATCTTTGCCATCTTTGTCTGTCAGCACAACAACCGTATCTTCGATTGTATATTCACCTTCCGGCACAATGGATTTTACTTTATAGGTATCAGATAATTGGAAAGGTACCATAATCTTCAATGGTTGGTGATTTTCTTCTACTTCACCTAACCAAGCTGAAGGTCCCACCTCTGTTCCAACTTCTACTATAGGTTTAAAATGCCATTTTTTCTCTTTATCCAAAGGATATGTATATTGTCCTCTTTTCAAGAAGACTCCTTCCATTTTATCCAAGTCATTCTGCAATCCGTCATAATTCTTCGAAAGCATACCTGGACCCAATGTAACTTCCAACATATGACCAGTAAACTCAGCCTCGGCACCGACCTTCAAGCCACGTGTACTTTCGAAAACCTGTACATACACGTTCTTTCCAACCACCTTAATTACTTCGGCCATTAAACGGTCTCCTCCAGTTGTAATATAACAGATTTCATTCTGTGCAACCGGACCGTCAACTGTCAATGTTACCATATTGGCGATAACGCCTAAAACAGTTCCTTTTGTTGCCATTCTATATTGATTTTACTATTTTCTAAATTCTTCCGGTATCTGAACCTCACTCTTCAATTTTTCTATCATCTGTCTGAATAGCTCATTGCCTTTCTCTTTGTCTAAAGAAATCCAACGCTCTATCATCTCCAGTTGTAATAAAAAGACAAATACACGTTCTATTGTGAAATAATGGAAAAATGATTCTTTTTCCAACCAATTCCACTTAAGTTGATCTATCTTTTTTTCACGTTCTACCAAGTCTTCAATTTCTGCAATATGTAACAACGATTCAAAATAATCCAGTTTCTCGCTTAATCCAAAGTCTCGGGCATTCGATGTTCGAAGTTGTTCACATACTTCTGTATGTCCAACAATCACATTGGAAACATCCTGCTTGTATTTTCTGGCCGCAAAAGCAGCTAAAATATTATTCAGGTTCAAATTAAATTCAAACCAAGCAGAAATAAATTTATTCTTACATGACATTGCGTATTCATAGTACATAGAAGCCATCAGGTCTTCTGCATAATACAAATTTTCAGTTGGTAATGCCAAATATTGAGAAATAAAATCATAGAAATAAAAAGGATATTTTCTATCCTGAGACTCGTCATCACGAACTGCGTCAATCAATTGAAGTAATTCTACAGAAGGAAAAATTCCCCTTTCCTCCACCTTTGCATCCTTATTCTTCAGCAGCTTCAATAAATCTTTATTGTCGTATTGCAGATAAAATAAATCTATCAACTTTTTATCCTTATCGGATAATTCAGGATACAATTCAGATTTAAAGTTAGCAACATTATAATTTAGTTTACCATCCTCTAAAGAAATATCTGGCAAACCGGCTACCAAGCAATAGTAATTACTCATACGCTTTTGTTAAAACAACATTTCTACCAGCTGAGGACGTAAGAACTCTTTAAAGTAATTTTCAAACTCCTCTTCCCCAAAATTCACCTTATAAGAGCCATCAGCCGGTGAAATAGAGAATAAAGTTTTTCTACCATTTACTTGTTCTATTTTAACGCCTTTATCCAATAACTGCTTTGCATTAGAAGCAAAATATTTCTTCAAAGCTTCTGCGTCATTCACTGAAATTACAATATCCTCATTGGAAGACCACTTTTCAGCTAAAGCAACAATAAAATTATTCAAAAAAGATTTATCAGAAGTAGCACCCTTAACAGCTTCTGTAATTGTTTGTTCGGTTAGCAAATTAACAATTTCAGTTTTCAGTGCATTCACAGCTTGTCCTGCAAATAGTTTCAACTCAGCTTTTGTATTTTCTGATAACTCATCAGCAGATTTACGAGCTCCTGTTATAATAGATTCAGCCTCTTTCTGTGCGTCTTCTATTAATTTTTGAGCTTCTTTCTGGGCATTACTAATAAGACGCTGTGCTTCTTCATTTCCTTTTTCCACACCTTCGCGATAAATCTTATCAGTAAGCTCCTGAATTTTATTTTCCATGATTACTATATTTTAAGAATTACAATTACTTTACTACCATAACTCTATTATTACGGAAGCCAAATATAATAAATTCAAGAAAAATAAATCCTATTTTATTTTTAAAATTTATCACGATATAAACAATATGCTATATTTCATGTTGTACAGCAGAAAAAACGAACTATATCTATAGCATATTTCTTTCTTATTTCAATTTGAAACATAATTATGTAAGGTAGACCTAATAATAAGAGAATATTACTTATCACAAGGAAAACAAAAAATAGTTCACAAACAAAAAATATATATTTCCTATCACATGTAATCATTCTCTGTTGTCAAGTCTTTTCTTCTATTGACAGAGCAATTCTCTTTATCAAACTTTCCTCCATTACCGCATAACGTTTACAAATAAGGGTACAGAAGCATCCATTCGATACAGGAATAAAAAAAAGTACATCCACAACGCAACATATCCAAAAGATCAGGGATAGAAATAAAAGCTCCCAAAAAGAATCATGTCGAGCAGGAAACAAGCTTTCAGAAGCAGAGGATGCATATACATAGCCACCACGGCCGGACACGCCATGATTCTAACCCGATGAAGATTTCCGCAGCTCTTGCATGATTCCGCCAATACAGCTGCCGGGAACCATGCATCAGACGGGATTGAAGAATAAAGCAGGCCGTACTCAGGATTTTCCTCTTTACACACAGGAAAGGATTATCCTTGATATGCAGAATAAAGACATACAGCTGTCAGACATGACGAATG